>Ga0228535_1000082_pt1 | contig 283691 bp, 221 predicted proteins | sample SJ1metagenome_FD_168457 | JGI IMG/M metagenome (GOLD analysis project Ga0228535, IMG submission 168457) | Enriched culture of PCE-dechlorinating microbial communities from Ithaca, New York, USA - SJ1 | ecosystem: Engineered > Modeled > Simulated communities (microbial... > Unclassified...
CCCGGTGCCGCCCGTAGAACTCCCCGTTGCGGATCCACACCTCGAATTCCGCTCCGGTCTCGGAACCGGCGAATCCCTTGGTGACCGTCACCGGCGGCCCCGAACCCCGCTCGAACCGCTCCGGTCCGAAAACGGGGGGATCGCACGCAGACCCGGGTTGAACGGGCAAAACCAACGCCAGGGAAAGAAAAACGACCAGGCAAAAGAGTTTTTTGAACATGACTCCTCCTGCTGCTTGAGTTCCTGTTCGAGCGTCGATTGATCCGATACGCCGTATGTGTCGGTAAAGACGGGCATGCCCAAATTTGGCGGCCGCGAGAGGAAAACGGTCAAGATCGGGCGAGAGAAAAAAAGCAGCAAATTCAGTGCCAATTCGAGCAGTTAAGTTTTCCACCCCGGAAATGCGGCTCATGCGCCTGCCGTCAGCCGGAATCGGCGGAACATAAATTCTCGTTAATTTCGTAGACGTTAATAAATGAAACCTTAACTGTCTGGAAATTGTGACAATTTCTGTCGATTTTCCGACAAATAATGTCACTGAAGGGCGCGCTGGATATGGATGATCCGTGGAATATCGTTACGAATCTTCAATCGTTCCTGTCTTGCCGGGTAAAGCCTGTCCCCGAAACGGTATGGACAGTGTTCGATCAGGGGAGACAAATAGACATATAATGGATATGCATTATATGAATATCATTTGAGGGCGATTTTTTGCAGGGGGAAAGAAGAGCACCCATCATGGCATGCGTGGATATACCGCACTCCCGTCAAATGAATTTGCGTTCGAGGTGGTTGTGTTGACGGGAGGTGGAAAGCCCTCCCCGGGAACCTCTTTTCATGCCTTATGGGTGACTCAGGCACCATGGGCGATTGCGTTCCAGATGGTAATATCGGCGGGCGGGCATAAAGTCCGCCCCTACATCCGACCGCCTCATCCTCGCATCCAAGCGGCACACCCCTTCCATCCCACCGGCACAATCCCTACAGCCGTCCGGCGCACCCCTGCGGACGATAGCTCCGGCGCGGGGACACGGCGCGACACGCCCTCCGCACAGCTTACGTCCTGCCGGCGCATCGGTCCGTGGCAACCGTGTTCGTTGTCAACCTTTGAGTTTGCAGGGCCATCGCCAGGGCGGGATTGTCCTCTCCCACGTCGCCTGCCGCCGGGCAGGCGTTGCGCGCTCTTGAACGCGAAGTCGTAAAATAATCATTATGCTTGAGGAAATGGCATGTTTTGCGGATGAACATCGACTTGCGGTCATTGGCGGGGCGCCCGGGAAATTGAGGTCTTGCGCTCGGCGAAGACCGGTCAAAATCGGTTTCGCGCCATGCGCACGCCGGTTTCAGTGATGGGTAGCCGGCATGAATGACGTCAGCCGAAGCGTTTGATCTTTTCGAGGGAAATTTGGTGGAACGCGGTTACCTGCACTGAATTTTGCGCCTTGCGTCCGGTTCCGGCCGGAAGGTCGAAGCCACCGAGATACCGCAAAGCGGTGGGACATGCCAAGGCGCCCATTGCCGGCAGCGGCCCTGCCGCGTTAACGCCCGAGCGAAAGCGGTGCGCGGGCTACTTGATGAGGATATGAACCAGCAGCGTCGAACGGGGATTCGTTCCCAGGGGAATTTCCATGACCGTGCGATGCCGCACCCCGGGCGGAATCCAGAGCGCAATGGTCGCCTCGTCCATTTCCCCGACTCCCAGGCAATACGAGCATTCCGGCATCCCGGGCCTTCTCACCCCTTTGCACATGGGGCATTGCGGGTGGACGGGAACCGGCAGCACCCCTCCCCTTTCCGCTTCCTCGCGGGACAGGGTGACCTCCAGTTCCAGCGCCTCGCGGACGCCTATCCCGTAGGGGAACGGTTGGAAGAATTCATCGATGAACGTCTTGAACGTGCTCCCGAACGGCCCTTCGCCCGCCAGGCCTTCGGCGGGGACCAGCGCTTCCTTCGAGCCGCCGGATACGACCGGCGAGACCTGCGGCCCGGTCACGTTCGTCGCTCCCGCCATCCGGATTTCCACCCTGGGAGCGGCTTCCCGCCTGGCCAGCTCTTCCGTGTAAGCCCGCCGTGCCTCGGGATCCGAAAGCACGCTGTAGGCCTCGCTGATCTCCTGAAAGGCCCGCGTCGCCGCCGGCCCCGCGTGATCGGGGTGAAAGCGCTTGGCCAGCCTCCGATACGCGTCGCGGATCCCGCTCTCGCTCTCCGAACGACCGATGTCCAGCGTTGCGTAATAATCCCGTTTTTCCATGGCATCATCCTCCTTCGGTGTTAATCGGCAGGTCGATGCCCGAACAAAAGACACGATTTTAAGCACTCGGCGTCAACATTAACATCGGCGTGATTACCGTTCGTTCAGATTCGCTTCGGGCAGGCTCCCCTCATCGGAATTCCACGTTTTCCGGCATTCACGCTTAATCAATACACATGCCGTCGCGCGCGACGGCATGGAATTTCATCGCCCCTTGCGCCTTCCAGCCGGCCGGGGCTGCCGGTTGGGACCCCGCCCCGGGGCGAGTCCCAACCTCCCGTCACATCGACTCAGGCGACCGGCGCGGCATTGACCGCGATCTTGCGCGGTTTCGCGGCTTCCGCCTTGGGCAGCACGAGCTTCAGCACGCCGTCCTTCATGGACGCTTCGATCTTCGCGCGGTCGATGACATTGGAGAGGGTAAACTGCCGGTAATAATCCCCGACCTGGTATTCGTCGAGGACAACGGTACCCTTTCCGTCTTCGACCACGGCGGAGGCCCTGATCGTGAGCTGGTCGTGATTCAGGTCTATGTCCACGTTCTCGATGGGCACACCCGGGATATCGGCCAACAGGGTGATCGCGTCGGCCGATTCGTATATGTCCACCGCCGGGACGAACACCGGAACATTCCGGGTACTCTCGGAACCCGTTCGTAATTCCTTTTTTTCCTGCAATTGCAAATCCTTCTCCGCCATGAAACACCTCCCGATCCATTTGTTCGCGGCTTCCGCCACAGGCTGCGGGAACCGTTCCGATCATTCGGATTTTACAGCGATCTTCCTGGGCTTCGCGTGCTCGGCCTTGGGAAGAACCAGATTCAAGACCCCGTTCGCGAATTCCGCGCGCACCGCTTCACCATTTATCTCGTGAGGGAGCGTGACCGCCTTGCGAAAGCATCCCGGCATCCGTTCGCGCCGGTGATAGCTGACGTTCTCGACGCCGTCGGCCTTGCGTTCCCCACTCAGGGTCAGGGTGTTCCCGACCACGGAGATTTCAATGTCCCCCGGTTTGATGCCGGGCAGCTCGGCGCGGGCATAGAAGTTGTCGGCGTCCTCGTCGATGTTGAGCGCGGGGAACACGCCCGAGCCGGTTGCGCCGGAAGTCCCGCTCACCAGGGAGCCGAACAGGCGGTCCATTTGCCGCTGCATGCGCGCCAACTCCTCAAAGGGGTTGGAGAAGTACGATAAACCCGGATAACGGATAACAGCCATTGTCCGCTACCTCCTTTCTTGTTGATGTATCGAGTTATACGCTAAAGTCACGTTTCGGCATGAAATTAAGAGCACAGCGAGGACCTGTCAATACACGCACAAAATAATTTTCGTGTAATTGATTTTCCGCTTGAAAATGTCTAAAAATATGAACAGGGTATTCGGAAAAGGCGCTGCGTCGGGCGCAAGCATGGAGTGTAACGCGATGGCCAAGATCATTATCACGGAACAGGAACCGGGCAGCGATCCGGAGGCCGAAGCCGGCGTCAGGCATCTTGACGACGTTCAGCTCGACCGGCTCATGGAGGCCTTCGCGATCTGGCACGATGCCGCGGCGAGCAGCTATATCCGCAGGGTCCGCGGGCGCTACCGGCTGGCGTTTCTGCTGCTGCGATACACCGGGGCGCGGCTGGGCGAGATCTTGAGGGTCGACGACGCCTCCGATATCGATTATGAGGGCTGCGAAGTCAGGATCGCGGTGCGGATGCCCGCCGCCATGAGGCAGGCGCTGCGCAGCGTTCCCCTGCCGCCCGACGTCGTCGCCGCGGTGCTCGATTACCTGGACGAATTCCCCGCGATGCAGGGCAGAGTTTTCGCGCTCGACCAGGGAAATTTCCGCCGGGAATTCTACCGCCGCGCCGGGGAGGCCCGGATACCCCGGCCCCTCTCGCATCCTCACATCCTCAGGCACACCAGGGCGATTGAAATGCTGCGGGCCGGAGTCCCGCTGACCGTGGTGCAGGACATCCTGGGACACGTGCTGAGCAGCTCGACGACCGTTTACCTGCAGCGCCCGGAAGTCATGATACGGCGCATTCTCAAAGACCGGGGATTGCTCTGATACGGCAAGGCGTTCACAATGGTGATCCTTTCGTGCGACAAGAGCACGAGGTGATGACGCCGCGTTCCCCGGGGCTTGCGCCCGCGCGCGAGCGTTCCAAACCGAAGGCTCGGCGCACGGGAACGAAGGCTTTCGGAATATCCGGTCGTGTCTTCTTGCCGGTCCATGGTAACGGCCTTCGTTGCGGATTCCACGGATTACAGGGGGGATGCATCCGAGCGCGAACCAGAGGGAGGAAAGATTCATGAGGAAAATTTGCTTGATACTGCTCGTGGCCGGCCTGGTGCCGGTCCTGGCCGGCCCGGGATTTGCCTGGCAGGGGCGAATGGGCGGCATGGGAGATCCTTATGGGCTGGTCGCCGATGAATCGGATTTCCTCGTCTTGCCGTCCAGGATCGCCGAAAACCGGGGCGTAAGGTACTACGGGGATGCCCGGTTCCTCTTCCGCGATGTGAGGGATTTGGACTGGAGTGCCCGGCAGAGCGGGCCGATCCGGGTGTCCGGGACCGAGCTGAGAGGTTTCCACCTTGCGGGAGACTGGTCGGCCTCCGGGAGCTCGTGGGACTACGGCACGCTCGTGGGGGCGGCTTTCCCCACGGGAGCCGGCCGGCTGGGGGTTTTTTTCGATTACAGGGGGCAGACCGGCGATTTTGATGGAAAACAGGGGCTCTTCGCCGGATTCCCGGGGACGGGCAACCGCCTGGCCGCGTCCTCGGCATTCGACATGGAGGCCGGCACCGACGATTTCAGCTTCCGGGTCGTCTATGGCCAGGCCGTTGGAGGCGAGGTGAGCATCGGCGGTGAAATCCAGGTGGCGCATCGACGCGAAGAAAACCGATATCGCAACGTCCTTTCCGGCCTCACCGTGAACGACGCCGTCCGGGACATCGGGATGGTTCTCAGAAACGATTTCCTCGGTGAGCTCTATCCTTTCATGAAGCCTTTCGATTCCACCACCTGGGAAGTGCTTTTCAAGGGCGGCATGGAAGGTCGCGTGGGACCCGCCCGGGTCGGAATGGACGTGCACGGCGGCCCCGTTTTCGGCGGAGACAACACCCTGGACCACGCCGCCGTCGTTTCCGCCGGCACCGTTGCGCTGGAAAACGCGTTCCGGCTCAAGGGGGACGTGAGCGGCTGGCGGGCGGGAGGGGACATCTGGGTGAGATATCCCTGCTCCGAGGCGGTGTCGCTGCCGTTCAGCCTGAGGGTGAACTACCGGGAAAAAACAAGGGACGGTCGAGGCACCGGCGATTTCGCGATCCGCATCGGCCCGTCCATCGCGACGCATTCCATGGGCTGGGAATACGGCCACACGGAAACGAACCTGGACATCGAAGCGGGCGGCGGCATCGACGTGCAAATCTCAAAGGACCTCGAGGTGGCCTCCGGTCTCTATTATAACTTCATACGGGCGCAGGAACGGTTGGATTTTGCCGCAATGCCCGGCATTGTGGTCTTCGACGATCCCGTTGTCATCGGTTTGAGCGACGATCCGTTCCCACGGACCACGCAGCACCTAGTGAAACTCAAGGTGGCGGCCGAACGGAAACTGGGTTCCTCCCGGCTGCGAGGCGGGATCACCGCCTTCGGGGGTCGCGTGAGCGAGGAATACGCTTTCTCCCTGGGCGCACCGTCGCTCTTCGGCGTCACGCTCCTGTCCGGCGGTGGTTCCCTGGAGGGGAGCACATGGGGAATCATGGGAGCATTCGGCGCCGGCATGCAGTTTCAGGGCTGCACCCTCGAGCCGTTCATCCAGGCGGGATACCAGGCGTTCAGCCTGGATGGGGACGGCAGGACACGCGCGCTGGACGCGCTGATCGTCGTCCCCTGGGCACTGGAAAAGAACAGAAACGAAGCCCTGGTGGGTGCCGGGGTCTCCGTCGCCTTCTGATTTACCGCATGTTTTTCGAATGGCGTGGAGGCGGGTCGTCCCCGCCTCTACGCATCAATTTCCCGATTGCGATATGCCTTTTTTCGAAATGTTCTTATTCTCCCTTAATAATATTAAATTTCAGTGTCTTGCCGTATTGTGCCGATTCTATGGTTGACCGTCTGAAACAGGGTGTGCTATTTTCGATTTTGCTAAGAATTATCCAGCGCTAGGGCGCATCAATCATAAAAAAAGAATGGAAGAATAAAGGCCCGGAGATTGCGGGAAAGGCGCACTCGTGCGCCGTGGTGCCGGTGTGTCCGCATGGTGTTCGAGAACCATCCGGACGCGCGCAGCCACGGTCCGCGGGATGCGAGCGGGCGGGTCACCGGTTTTTTCGGGGGGCGGTCGGTTGCGGGGAAAGCGCATCGCTGTATCGAGAACCATGCTCGACGGGGATGGACACGTTCCGAAAGTGGATGCCTGGTCTGCGCCCGCGGATGTGGCCACGGCCATCGTCCGGGAGTGCCTGCGGGAATACGCGCAGGTTCGCCTGAAGGTGAAAGGCCGGTGCATGGCCCCGGCCATCGTTCCCGGAATGACCGTCGTGCTGCGGGAAGCACGAATGTGTCCTCCGAAGGCGGGCGATGTCGTCCTCGTGCGGCACGCGGGAGGACTGAGGCTTCACCGCCTGTACGTCGGGCCGCCCTTTGCGTCCAAGCACCGCCGTTGGCGAACGCGCGGAGACCGGGGCTTTGCCTGGGATCCCGAGATCCAGCCGGGCGGGGTCCTGGGAACCCTGGCGGCGGTTGAAGGCACGGCTCTTCCCGACTGGCGGAGAGGACCGTGGGGACTCGCGTGGCTGGCGCTGGCGGGTTTCCTCAAGGCGGCGCGGGCAAGACGGAGAACGAGAAGGATCCCCTGATGACCGGAAGTATGGGAATTTCGCTTGCGGATCGGTTCAGCCGCGCCGAAGACGTCGTCGGGCGCGACATCGCGGGGGAATACATCCTGGTGCGGGTCGTGCGTAGCGCGGCGGATCTCGATTCGATCTACCACCTCAACCGTGTCGGGGCTTTCGTCTGGGAACGGCTGGACGGGTGCACCCGGGGCGAGGATATCGTCCGGGGACTCACCGAGCGCTTCGAAGTGGATGACGTCCGGGCCGCGACCGACTACCGGTTCTTTCTTGCGCAGCTCGAATCGGTGCGGGTCGTGACCCGGTGCGAGGAATTCGAAGCGAAAGAAGACAAGGTCCGTTGAACTCGTCCCGACGGCGGGAATCCGGCTGGAGCCGCCGGGGCGAAACCGGCAGCGTCGATGAAGCTGCCCTCGAAGGAGGAGACAGGATGGATCGGTTGCGGTCATCCATGGTTGGAGCGGCCCTGCTGCTCGTCGTGCTGCTTCTGTTGCCGGTCGACTGTTGCGCTCAGCTCTGCTCCGACTTTCCCGACGGGGGAACCCTGACGGGCGTCGTGAATACCTATTACCAGGGCTACGAATCCGCTTCCGCCGGCGCCACGCGAATCCGGGTGAATGTAACAACCATCCGCGGGGCGGGAGCCTCCATCGCCTCGGGCACCATGCTGCTCGTGATCCAGATGCAGGACGCCACCATCAATTCGACCAACTCCGCGCGCTATGGGGACGGCGGGACCGGCGCCATCGCCAACGGACAAACCGACCTCCGTTCATCCGGCTATTTCGAATACGTCCTGGCGCAGGGCGCTCCCGACGCCAACGGCTACGTCAACATCACGGGCGCCGGGACGGGCAACGGGCTGCTTCACGCGTACAACCTGGCCGCGGGACCTCCCATAAGGAAATTCCAGGTCATCATCGTCCCCCGTTACAAGACGGCGACCCTGAGCAGCTCTCTCACGGTTTCCCCCTGGAACGGCAACAACGGGGGCGTGCTGGCGCTGGACATCACCGGAACGCTTACCCTGGGCGGGACGGTCAGCCTCGACGGGATGGGATTCCGGGGCGGGGGCGGACGAGCATTGACGGGCGACAGCAGCGGCAGAAATACCGACTATCGCAGAGTGGTCACCGATACGTGCCACGGCGCCAAAGGCGAGGGAATCGCCGGGACCCCGCAATACGTGTTCGACGGCTCCGCCGTCACAAACACCACCGTTGACGGATATCCCAACGGAAGCCAGGCCAGGGGCGGTCCCGGCAACGCGGCGGGAGGAGGAACCGACGGCAACCCGTCGACCAACGATGAAAACAGCGGGGGTGGCGGAGGCGGAAACGGCGGTCAGGGAGGTTACGGAGGAAATTCCTGGGACAGCAACCTGGTGATCGGCGGGCATCCCGGCGCCGTTTTTCCTTACGCGGTGGGGACAAACGCTCGAATCGCCATGGGCGGCGGAGGCGGAGCGGGATCCCGTAACAACTCGTCGGGATTCCAGAGCTCCGGCGGCCTCGGCGGCGGCATCGCGATCATCCGCGCCACCGCCGTGAGCGGAACGGGCACGATCACCGCCAACGGCAGAGGCCGCGACATCGCCAACATCACCCCGGAGAACGATGGGGGTGGAGGGGGCGGTGCCGGCGGAACCGTCGCCGTCGTGACGCGGGGTGGGAACCTTTCGGGGCTCACTGTGGAAGCCGAGGGAGGAGGAGGCGCGGACGCCTGGCCGACCGAGGCTCCCGGAGGCACTCCCGGAGCCCGCCACGGACCGGGAGGCGGAGGCGGAGGCGGGGTCATCCTCCTGTCCGGCGCGCCCGCATCTTCCAATGTCTCCGGCGGCGTCAACGGCACCACCACCACCGACGCGGACGATTTCGGCGCGACCGCGGGCAGCGCGGGCGTGGTTCAGACCGCCGTCACGATCAACCAGATCCCCGGGATTCAGTCGTGCAACAGCAGCGCGAGCCGCGCGACCATCCGCGGCATCCGCGTCGACCGGTCCGGCCTGGTCGAATTCGCCACCGAATCCCAGCAGGGTTCCATCGCCTTCCACGTCTGGGAAACCTCCGATCCGTGGGGCAGGAAAGACCGGCGGCTGCTGAGCTGGGAGGCAACCCCGTCGCTGCCCCTGACCACGTTGGAACCGGTGATCTACCGGGTCCCGACCCGGCCGGTCACTGCGCCGTACCTCCTGATCGAAGAGATCGACACGCGGGGCGCCCACCGCATGATGGGTCCCTTTCCGGCATGCGATGAAACCCTGGCCGAGGAATTTCTGAACACCGAAGCGCGCGTGGCCGGGAACGCGGCGCTGAAGGCCGCCGCAAAACAAACGGCAAGGCGCGGTGGACACCGGGAATCGCCTTCGCGCACGGCGACTATTCCCTCGAGTGTGCCCGGTTCGTCGGACGCCGCTCCCGTGGCCGTCAAGATCGAGGTCTCCTCGCCCGGCACGGTGCGCGTATCCATGGCGGACCTCGTTTCCCTGGGGATGCCCCCCACCCTGACGAGCCGACCGGAGCTGCTGCGCCTCACGAGCCTCGGGGTTGCCGTTCCCTTCAGCATCGTTCCCGGAACGAACGGGGGGGACGCGCTGCAGTTCAGCGCCGCTACGCTCTCAAGCGACTACACCGACCGCAACGCGGTTCTGCTCTCCTGGGAACAAAACCCGTTCGCCACGCCCAAAGTCGGGCTGACACGTTCGGGTTTTGCGCTCGAACCCGGCATGGTGCGCATCGAGCGCGACCGGTTTTACGCTCCCTTTGCGGCGCCCGGCGCCGATCCCTGGGTCTGGGATTTCGTTGCGGCCCCGACGGCATCCCGCACCTGGTCCTTCGATCTTCCCCGTCCCGCGGCAGCGGGAACGGACCCGGTATCGGTGCGGATCGGTTTTTCCGGGTTCACCGCTCACAACCATACCGTGCGCGCCGCGCTCAACGGCCTGCCGGTGGGCGAAATCACCATCGCCGGGCGTACCCCGGGGATGATCCTGGGGCAGGTCCCGGCGGGTACCGTGCTCGGGAGCGGCAACCAACTGAGCGTCCAGTACACGGCAGCTTCGGACAACCCCGATGAGACGGGCCTCGTCTTTCTCGATGTCGTGGACGTCGGCGTCCCGCTCCAGCCGGTCACCGGCGAGGTGTCCGCGGACCGGATCACTCCCTTCGCCTGCGCCCTGCCGCCGTTGAACGGCGTGGACTACTGCATCGTCACGCACGGCCTGTTCGCCGACGGGGCCCGGCGCATCGCCGAACAGAAGCGCAACGAAGGGTACAACCCGGCGGTCGTTGACGTGGAGGTGCTCTACAACCGTTACAGCGCGGGCGTGCCGGAGCCCAACGCGCTACGCAGATTTCTGCGCAGTGCGAGAGTCCATTCCGGCGGGGCGCTACGCTATGTGCTCCTGGTCGGCGACGATACTTTCGACCCGAAAGACCACCTGGGCCGGGGACTGATCTCCTTTATTCCGTCCATCAACGGAATGGACGAGATTTTCGGCAGAGTTCCTTCGGAAAACCGGTACGCGGACCTCAATGACGACGGTATTCCGGAGCTTGCCATCGGGCGGCTTCCCGTCTCCACGGTGGAGCAGATGGAGTCGATGGCCGACAAGATCGTCGGGCAGGACGCGCTCCTGGCGGCGGGCAAGGGGAAGCACCTGTTCGCCGTGGACAATCCGGGAGACGACGACCCGGACTTCAGGCAGTGGGCGGAGCAGGTCGCCGGGACCCTGCCTCGGGAGACCGCAATCAAGTGGGCCGATATCGCCGAAGGCCCGGCGGCGGCGCGTGCGATCCTTCTCAACAGCCTGAGGACCGGGGCCGAGGCCACGCATTATTTCGGCCACGGAGGTTTTGAAATCTGGAGCGACGACGGGTTGCTGACGGCATCCGACGCGGCCGCACTGGCGGGCAGCGGCGTCGGAACGGTCCTTTTCACCTGGGCCTGCCAGAGCCAGTGGTACCAGTATCACCTGGGCCTGACCGTCAACGAAGCCCTGTTCCTGGCCCCCGACGGCGGGGCGGTGGCGGCGCTTGGCCCCTCGGGAATAACCCCGCCCGAGCTGCAGCGGATGCTGTCCACCAACGTTTATGCCGGCTTGAAGAGGGGACTGACCCTCGGCCAGGCGATCCGGCAGGCCAAGGCCAGGGCAATCCGGGCGGGCGGTTTCACGCGGCCCGTTGTGGACGGCTGGAACCTGCTGGGAGACCCCGCTCTGCGTTTGAACCGGTAGCCCGGGCCCGGGTGCCGCCCTCACGGCGACGCCCGGATTGCGGCGATAGGACGGTGCATCACGGATCGATTTATGAAAGAGATGGAAGAGAAGAAACATGTGACGAAGGAGCCCTACGAGGCTCCCCTGATTCGAAGAATCGATCTCACGCCGGATGAGTTGGCCTCCACGGGGTGCAAGACCACCGGCCCTCTGTGCGACAACGGGGGAGTACTGGTCAACCGGGAGGCGGGGAGCTAGGATGTCCGTACCCGCTGTCCCAGAGCTGAGCTTCCGGGATTTTGCGGCGGAACTGGGGGCGAAAGAGCGCCGAATTCCCCTGCACGCCACCATTGAAACCACGTTCCGCTGCAACCTGAATTGCGTCCATTGCTACGTCAGCGAGCCTTCCCACTCCGGAAAAGCTCGCGCCCGCGAAATGGGACTCGATCGCCTGCTGCCGCTTCTCGACGAAATCGCTGACCGAGGTTGTCTCGATCTGCTGCTGACGGGTGGGGAAGTCCTCATCCGGCGGGATTTTCCGCAACTCTATGCCTATGCCGCCCGCAAGGGTTTTCGCGTCACGGTTTTCACCAACGGGACCCTCGTAACCGAGAGAATCGCGCGCCTCTTCGGCGCCATGATGCCCGCTCGCGTGGAGATCACCCTGTACGGCATGACGGCCGCCACGTACGAACGCATCACTCGGGTGCCCGGTTCCTTCGACCGGTGCATGCGGGGAATCATGCTGCTCCAGGGCTGCGGTGCGCGCCTGGGCCTGAAGACCATGCTGACGAAGTGGAACGAGCACGAGCTCGCGGAGATGAGGGCATTCGCCCGGAACCTGGGCATCGGGTTCCGGCACGACGCCCTCCTGAACCCGCGGGTGGACGGCCTGGAGATTCCCATCGAGGAGCTTCAGCTTCCCCCCGCGAGAGTGGTGGCGGCCGACCTGGAGGTCCCGTCCCTGCAACGGCGCCAGAGGGAATCGGCATCGAGACTTGCAGCGGCATCCGGCGCCGGGGCCTGCGAGGACCGGCTGTTCCTGTGCGGTGCGGGCGCGGTGTCGTTCAACGTCGATCCCCATGGCGGCCTGCAGCTCTGCCAGCTTGCGCGGCAGCCGTCCTTCGACCTCCGAACGGGAACCTTCGAACAGGGATGGAACGGCTTCCTCCCTGCGCTCCGGGATCGTTGCCGAAGCAAGCCCTCGCCTTGCCGCACGTGCACCCTGCTGCCGATGTGCGCGAGTTGCCCCGGGGCGGGCCAGTTGGAACACGGGGATCCGGAGCGGCCGGTCGCCAGGTTTTGCGAGATCACCCACCGCCGCGTCCACGCGCTGCTGGGCGATTTTCCCGGCCACCGCGCCGATGCGGCCTGCTGTTTGAATCGCCCGGCTTAACCGCCCGCGTTTCCTCCCCCCGAAGCCCCCCGGGGGGAAATCGAAGGAACCCGACGCCATGATCGTTCGTCTCAGGGTGGGAGAGATCACACTCCGCGTCCATTCGCGGCAGGCTTTGCCGTCCCTGCTTCTGCGCGGCCCTTTTCCCCTTTTCTCCGCGCAACGGGGCGGCGACATCCGGATCGGGGTTTCACGACGCCTGCCCCGAATCCCGTCGAAAACCGATCTGCTGTTCGATTCCGGTGGGCTCTGGAAGGTGTACGGCCGGAACGGCGGTCTCCTCTATTCGTTCCGAACCCCCGACGGCGCGGAGGAGTTCGGCCGTGTCCTGGTCGTGGACTCCGAGCGCCGGGAGGGGACCCTTCACCTGCCGCCCTCGCCCTGGGACAACAAACGCGGCTACGCCCTCATGTACCCGCTCGACGAGCTGATCTTCCAGCACCATGCGGCGAGGGCCGGGAAGCTGTTCGTCCACGCCTGCGCGGTGGCGACGGGCGGTAAGGCCCTGCTCTTCTGCGGCCGGTCCGGAGCCGGGAAGACAACCATGGCCCGCCTCTGGCGGCGGCACCGTCGAAGCGCCGTCATTTTGAGCGACGACCGGAGCCTCATCCAGGAAACGGACGGGAGTTTCCGGGCCTGTGGGACGCCCTGGCACGGGCTGGGAAAGTACGCCTCCCCCGGCGGGCGGCCCCTTGCCGCGATTCTTTTTCTGCGCCAGGGCGCGGAACCGGCCCTCGAGCCGCTTTCCCGGCTCGAGGCGGCGGCGGAGCTTTTCTCCCGCTCGTTCTATCCCCCCTGGGAAGCCGAAACCGTCGCCTGCGTACTCCGGTATTGCGAACGCATCGCCGCTTCAGTGCCGTGCTTGGGCCTCACCTTCCGCCCGGATTCCAGTGCCGTCCGGACCGTCGAAGACATGCACGTCTTCCGTTCCCGGGATTTGCGCGCTTCGGACGCCGAGCCCTCCCGCGAGGCGCAGAGGGAGTGACCGCCAGTTGCGCGGATCGCGGGGCGCCTTCGGGGCACTATACAAGGTCCTATAGGTCATATGCCAATCCCTGCGAAGCCCAAAGGAACCACTTCTTCTTCTCCGGCGGGCCGCCCGGGACCGGACGGAGCCAAGAGCCCCGTTTTCCGGACAGCCTGAAGAGCAGAAACACAAGAGCGACGCGGCCGGTCAATGGCGGCCGAGGATGCCGGCACCCGGCTCACTTCAGGTGCCGGCTGCGTTAAAGGAATCGCGTCGACCTGGTAAATCCGGCTCCTGCAAGGCGGCTCAGTCCCCCTCGACAATCTCCCAGTTCGTCTCAAACGTCGTGTCGTGCATGGTGTACATGTGCCCCATCATCTTACCCACTCCGGGCAATACTCCGGGCTGTACCTTCCAGTAAGTCAGGTAGATGGCGGGAATCATGCGGGGGTCGCCCTCTTCGGGATCGTCCTCCGTGTTCTGCCATACCTCCCGTTTCTCCATGACGCGCCACAGGGTGCCGTAGCGTTTGCTCCGGACGGTCTGTCCCACTCGCGGCAACCTTTTTTCCATCATGACATCATCATGTGTCGGTTTCATGGCCACACCTCCCCGGGAGATCAAGAACTGCGGGGAACTCGGTCAGCGACGAGTCGCCCGGGTCTTGTCCCCCCATCCTGCAATTCGGTTTGTCAGACAACCCGGTGCCGGCACCGTATGATTTCGATTTTCCTCCAGGAGAAAAGTTGAAGAAAATCGGAGACGGGTCGGCAATGAACCATGCTCGGCAAGGTGGTGCGGAAAAGGAAAGCTCGGATGGAATACCTCCCCCGTCCCGGGAGAGGCGATAACCGTAAGACCAATCGGAGGTAAGGGAAGATCCCCTTGCCTTTCAAATAATTATAAGCTTATCAGAGGCGCGCGTCACTTGTCAAAAGGATTCGAGCGCCCGACCGTGCTTCGCGCCGCCGCGCGCACGTTCTTTTGGCCGAGGACTCAACGGCGGATCAAGGGTCCTCGCACAGCCGGGCAACGATGCCCGCGAGCAGTGCCGTTCGCGGCACGATGCCGGAGATTTCGATCCGTTCCCCGTCGCCGCACATATCGAAGGTTCGCGGCCCCAGACCATCGAGAGTGGCGACTCCGAGCGCCGCGGTAAAGCATCCGTCCGATCCCCCGTATTCTTCGATGGGATTCAACACCATGCCGATCCGTTCGGCCGTCTCCGCCGCCAGGCGCAGCAGTTTCAGAGTGTTCGGGTTGGGTTCGAGGGGCGGCCGGGTCAGCTTCCCCTCGACTTGGACGGCGATACCCGGCAGAATAGGGGTGGACGCGACTTTTCCTACCATGGCTTCGATCTCTTCCATTCGGGAGGAATCTCGAACGCGTACATCGATATCGGCCACTGCCTCCGCCGCGGTCACCTGCCTGGACCGCCCGCCGGACACCAGATTCACGGACACCTTCACTCCCCGGGCAAAGTCGCTCAACGACTCCAGGGCAAGGATTTTCAGGGCAAGTTCCCGGCAGGCGTTGACTCCGTCGGAATCGGGTTTTAGCACGTGGGCCGCCCGACCGCGAATGGTGAGGCGGAACGCCCCGAGGCCCCAGCGGCGAACGGCGACGGACCCGGGTTCCGAAGCCGGCTCCATGACCAGGACCCACGAGGAGCGGCGCGCAATGTCCTCGATGTACGGCCGCCCCCGGATGCTTCCGATTTCTTCGTCCCCGGTCAGGAACACGGTGGTCGGAGGAGTGCTTCGGCCCAACTCGCGCAACGCCTTCAGGGCAAACAGCATTTGCACGATACCGCCCTTGATGTCGCCCACTCCCGGACCGTATGCCAGCCCCCCCTCCACCCGAAAAGGGCGCGCGCCGGCGGTGCCTGCGGGAAAAACGGTGTCCAGGTGCGCGGAAAGAAACAATTCCCCTTCCCCTTTTCCGGGACGTTGCGCGCGCAGGTGATTGCCCCGGTCCGTCTCCGGAACGACCGACGTTTCAAAACCGAGCGCCTCCAGTTCCCGCGAAACAATCGCACCGCAGCGATCGATACCTTCCTTGCAGTAGGAACCGCTGTCGATATTGACGAGAAGCTCGATCAAGGCCAGCATTTCGTCCTGTCTTGCCTCGAGCCATTCGAGGACTTCCTTCATGACTCCCCCTGTTCGACCGGCATCGGAATGATATTGTCGATTCCCGGACCGTGCCCGGAATTCCCGTCCACAAGCTCATCCCGCGCACCGGATTCCCGCGCGGATCCGGATTTTGGACCGATCCCCGGCACTCGCCCATGTCATCGGCCGTTTCAGGTATTATATATTGGAATATGCAAGACCGCTCGTGAAATGCAAGGCCGGCCCGACCGCCCGGAGCCGAGAACGGGATGCGCGTAAAGGCGGACTCGGAAAGGTTCCATGAACGCTGCGTGTCCGTTGCGGGCGGGCAAAGTTCCCTCGAAATCCAGGCGTGGCGATAGCGGGTCGGAGCAGGGTTCATTCCCGCGCGTCCGCGCAAAGCGAGCTCTTTTTTGGAACGAACGACCAGGAGTGCCGCCCATGACGAAATCTCCCCGGGAACGCCTGCTGGAAGAACTTCAAATCGGCTGCGGAAAAGCGCGGCCGGTAAGGGCCCCACGGGGCGCCAAACTTCACTGCAAAGGATGGCGCCAGGAAGCGGCACTCAGGATGCTGTGCAACAACCTCGACCCCGAATGCGGAGAACGACCGGACGATCTCGTCGTGTATGGCGGAACGGGGCGGGCCGCCAGGAACTGGGAGTGTTTCGACGCCATCGTGCGATCGCTCCTCGATCTGGAAGACGACGAAACCCTGCTGGTGCAGTCGGGAAAGCCGGTGGGAATCCTCAGAACCCATCCGTGGTCGCCCCGGGTCCTGATCGCCAACTCCAACCTCGTTCCCCGCTGGGCCGACTGGGAGCATTTCCACGAGCTGGAGCGCAAGGGATTGACGATGTACGGGCAGATGACCGCGGGGTCGTGGATCTACATCGGGACGCAGGGAATCCTCCAGGGCACCTACGAGACGTTGGCGTCTCTGGCCCGTCAGCATTGGGGAGGAAATCTCGCCGGGCGAATCGTGGTGAGCGGGGGGCTGGGAGGAATGGGCGGAGCGCAGCCCCTCGCGGTCACCCTCAACGAAGGCGTGCTGGTCTGTGTCGAGGTGGATCGCGCACGAATCGAACGCCGCCTGCGCACCCGATACCTGGATGCCATGACGGAGGACATCGGCGAGGCGATCCGGATGGCCCGGACGGCCGCGGCGCAGAAGCGGCCGCTGTCCGTCGGGCTGTTGGGGAACACGGCGGAAGCGCTTCCCGAGATGGTCCGGATGGGCTTCATACCGGACGTCGTCACGGACCAGACGAGCGCTCACGACGAACTGAACGGATATGTGCCCGCCGGGGTTTCGTGCGAACAGGCGGCAGTTTTGCGCTCCTCGGATCCCGGCCGGTATGTGGAGATGGCCCTGGATTCCATGGCCGCGCATTGCCGTGCCGTCCTGGACATGAAAGCACGCGGCGCCGTGGCTTTCGACTACGGAAACAACCTGCGCGCCCAAGCGCTCAAGAGGGGTGTGGAAAATGCCTTCGACTATCCCGGGTTCGTGCCGGCCTACATCCGTCCGCTCTTCTGCGAAGGAGAGGGACCTTTCCGGTGGGTCGCCCTGTCGGGAGATCCGGAAGACATCGCGGTAACCGACCGCGCCCTCATGGAGGCCTTTCCGTACAAGGGGCGCATGGTCCGCTGGCTTACCATGGCCGAGGAAAAAGTCTCCCACATGGGGCTCCCGGCCCGGATCTGCTGGCTCGGCTACGGGGAGAGGGAGAAGGCCGGATTGATCTTCAATGACCTGGTGCGCCGGGGCAGAGTGAAAGCTCCCCTGGTGATCGGCAGGGATCATCTCGACTGCGGTTCGGTGGCATCGCCAAACCGCGAGACGGAAGGCATGCGGGACGGTTCCGATATCGTCGCCGACTGGGCCGTTCTGAACGCCCTGGTCAACGTGGCTTCGGGAGCGAGTTGGGTCGCCTACCACGATGGCGGCGGAGTGGGCATCGGGTATGCGCTCCATGCCGGACAGGTGACCGTCGTCGACGGAACGGACGAAGCCGGCCTGCGCGCCGCGACCGTCCTTCGCAACGACCCGGCCATGGGGATCATCCGGCACGCGGATGCGGCCTACGGGCGCGCCGTGGAGGTGGCGAGGGAGCGCGCGATCCAGATTCCCATGATTAACAGGTTCACATGACCGGGTTCGGGCACGGCCCGGAAATCGACCGGCTCCGCTCTTTCATACGAGATCCGCGCGGAACGGCTATCCCGATTGGGAACGGCTCCGCGCGAAAGCGGCAAGGACCTTCTGAAAGGGGGATGAACATGAGTCGCAAGCTGTTCAGGAACGGGCGTATTTTCACTCCCACCGACCGGGGAGTCCCGCTCGCCGGGAAACACCAGGGCGATGTGATCCACATTCCCCGGGGAGCCATTTACGCCAAGGACGGCGTGATCGAAGCCGTCGGCGACGAGCGCGAAGTGTTGGCGGGGATCTCCGCAGGCCAGGTGGACGAAGAGATCGACTGCCGGGGATACTGCGTCATACCGGGCTTCGTCGACCCGCACACTCACATGTGTTTTGCGAAAACCCGGGAAGAAGAATTCCTGCTGCGGATCGAAGGAATGGAGTACCTCGAAATCCTCGGGCGCGGCGGAGGGATTCTGTCTTCCGTTCGAGCCGCGCGGGCAGCCACCGAGGACGAGCTGTTCGCCTTTACCCGAAAGCATGTCATGACGGCTCTCGGTCTCGGGACCACTACTCTCGAAATCAAGAGCGGTTACGGCCTGGACACCGAATCGGAGCTGCGGATGCTGCGAGTCATCGAAAGGATCGGGCGGGAGACTCCGCTTGACGTGGTTCCCACCTTTCTGGGAGCCCATGCCATACCCGAAGAGCACGCGGCGCACCCCGACGGCTATGTGGACCTGGTGGTTCATGAAATGCTCCCGGCCGTTGCACGGCACTCGGGGGCAGTGTTCTGCGACGTTTTCTGCGAGGCGGGCGTGTTCAGCGTGGCTCAGAGCCGCAGGGTCCTGGAGGCCGCTCGCGGCGTCGGTCTCAAGCTCAAGATCCATACGGATGAGGTCCACGATCTGGGAGGCTCCGCCCTTGCGGCGGAACTCCGGGCAACATCCGCGGAGCACCTCTTGCGGACGAGCGAGACGAACCTCCATGCCATGGCGGAAGCCGGAGTCGTCGGGATACTCCTGCCCGCGACGGCCTACAGCCTGCGCAGACGCTACGCTCCGGCCCGTCGCATGGTGGAGCTCGGCTTGCCCGTCGCCGTCGCCACGGACTGCAATCCCGGCACCGCCTACACCGAATCCATGCCGTTCGTGTATGGCCTGGCCGTTCTGGGCATGGACCTCTCGATGCAGGAAGCGCTCGTTGCCGCAACGCTCAACGGCGCCTATGCGATCGGACAGGGCGGACGGGTCGGGAGCCTGGAGGTTGGCAAGAGCGCGGACTTCCTGCTTCTCGACGGCAAGAGCCCCGCCATTCTGGCCTATCACACCGGGGTATCGCCCGTGGTGGAGGTCTACAAACAGGCCAACCCGATGCGCCAATGGGAAGGCGTCACCGGCGACCACCCGTGAGCATCCCGATCAGTCCGGAGGACCATGCATGAGGGAGATTGTGCTCGGCGTGGACGGAATGGCCCTGGAAGACCTCGAGGCCATCGCCCGGGGCGGTGTCCGGATCCGCCTGAGCGGAGAATCCGAGGAGCGCATCGTCCGGTCCCATGGCCTGGTGCGGCGATGGATCGAGGAGGGGAGAATCATCTACGGCGTGACCACGGGCTTCGGAGCCCTGAGCAACGTCACGATCCCACCGGCGGAAACCAGGATTTTGCAGGAGAACATCCTCATGAGTCATGCGGCGGGCGTCGGCCGTCCGCTGGACGAGGAAACCGTGCGCGCGATCATGGCGCTCCGGGTCAAAGCGCTAGCCAGGGGCCAATCGGGCATCCGGCTCGAAACCGTCCGGAGGCTGGCGGACATGCTCAACCGCGGAATCCACCCGGTCATTCCGGAAAAGGGATCGGTGGGCGCGAGCGGCGACCTGGCCCCGCTGGCGCACCTCGCTCTCGTGCTCATCGGGCGCGGGGAAGCCTTCCACGAAGGAAACCGAATGCCGGGAGCGGAAGCCTTGCGCCGATGCGGCATGGCGCCGCTTCGCCTGGAAGCCGGGGAAGGCCTTGCCCTGGTGAACGGCACACAGATGACCACGGCCATCGGCGCCCTGGCGGTCTATGATGCCGCGCGCCTCGCCAAACTGGCCGATATCGCGGCTGCCGTGAGCCTTGAGGTCCTCCTGGGGAGCAGAACCGAGTTCGACCCGAGAATCCATCAAGTCCGGCCGCATCCCGGTCAGATTGCAGCGGCGGACAACCTGCGCCGGATCACGTCGAACAGCGAAATCGTATCTTCCCACAAGGACTGCAACCGAGTCCAGGACGCCTACACGCTCCGGTGCTCACCACAGGTTCACGGCGCGAGCAGGGACGCCATCGACTATGCGGCTCGGGTCGTGGTGACCGAAATGAACGCCTCCACGGACAATCCCCTGATCTTTCCGGACACGGAGGAATTCCTCCTGGGGGGTAACTTTCACGGTCAGCCCGTGGGTCTGGCCCTCGACTTTCTGTGCATGGCCGTGGCGGAACTGGCAGGCATTTCCGAGAGGCGCATCGAACGGCTCGTGAACCCTCAGTTGAGCGGCCTTCCGGCCTTCCTGGTGAGCGAAGGAGGATTGAACTCGGGATTCATGCTGGCCCAGTACACGGCGGCGGCGCTCGTGTCGGAAAACAAAGTGCTCGCGCACCCGGCCACGGTGGATTCCATTCCGACCTCGGCGAACAAGGAGGATCACGTGTCGATGAGTCCCATTGCGGCCCGCAAATGCCGCGAGGCGCTGACGAATGCCGAATTCGTGATCGCCGTGGAACTGCTCTGCGGAGCGCAGGCCCTCGACCTCTTCACCAACGTCAAGCCGGGCTCGGGAACCCTCGCCGCCTATGAATGCATCCGCCGAACCGTTCCGCACCTCGAAAAAGACCGGGTACTGTCCGAGGACATCCACGCCATGGCGCGTCTCATGAAAAGCGGGGCGATTCTCGAGGAAGTCGAAACCGCGGTGGGAAGATTGTGCTAGGATTCCGGCCGCGCGCCCGGCGCGCAATGCCTCGCGCACCCGGTTCCATGCCGTCTGAAAACAATCATGTGCAACCGTTCGATGATACGCCGGATCTTCTCTTCAAAGCGCCGAACCTTCCCCGCGGCGACGATCCGAGCCCATCCCCGGCTCCGCCGCGCGGGTCCCGATCCGGACCGCCCCTTTCCCCCGTTCCTGCCTTCCGAGGACCTGAACCCGGAAACGTTATTCTTCGGTAATCCGGTAGCTTGCACAGGCACTCCCTGCATCCCGCCCTTCCGGCCCCGGTCGCCCTCCCGTTTTCCTTTCGCACTAAGAACGCCCGACCGGCGCGGTTCGAGAATTTCCATGACAGGGCCGCCAAAGGGGTATATTATATTTGCGAATAATTCGTTCCTTCCTTCATAAATGACCCTTGGGTAACTCGAGTTTTCAGTCTTCCGTCGGTGCGCCTGCGGGGCCGATCGAACGCTCCGGATGCAACGCGATCCGAAACGTCGTGACGTTCAGCGACGCATTGACCGGCATTGCCCGCGGGTACATGCCGATCGGTCGGGCTGAATCGGCCGGTTCCCAAAAGAGAGCCCGGTTTCTCTGCCCGTGGCGCATTGCGCTCCCGGGCGGGATGTTTGGGAGAACAACGGGATGCGGTATCTGAAGCTGCTGGTCATTCCCCTGGTTTTGGTTGTCATCTGCGCCTTCCTTCTTCATGCGGCTTATGTGGCAGTAAACAATAAGACCATCGACCAGCTCAACGAGCTTCAGCGGATGCTTGCAAAAGAGGCGGCCCTGGGGCTGGAGGGCTATTTCAACGATTGCCGGCACCGTCTTAAGACACTGTCCGAGATGAAGGACGTCATCCGTTGGAACGATCAGGGAAAAGACCTGCTGCAGATGTTTCACCGGATGAGCGAGGGCGACATCGAGGTCATTCTGCGAACGGATGCTGAGGGCCGGGTCGTTCATTGCTTCCCGGAAGGGTCGAGTGCCGAGAGTCTCGCGCGGCGGAACATCCCCGGCGGAGCCCCCGCCGGGCCGGAACCGGTGGTGAGCGATCCGCTCTTTGCCGAGGATGGGTGGTCGGGTATTTCAATCCGAGTGCCCGTGCTGGAAGACGATACTTACACGGGTTCGCTGATCGTTCTGATCCGCCTCGACAGGCTGGCGGAGCGATACCTGGGGGGGATCAAGATCGGAAAGGACGGCTACGCCTGGGTGATCGATCGGCAGGGAGTCGAGCTCTATTGTCCCGTTCCCGGTCATGTCGGCAAGTCGGTATTTGAAAACTGCAGGGATTTTCCCGCCATCATCACCATGGCTAAAGCCATGACGGAGGGTCAATCGGGAGTAACGACGTACAGCTTCGATCACATTCGCGGAGAGCTCACCACGGTGTCCACCAAGCACGCCGTATTCCGGCCCGTACGCTTGGGCGGCACTTTCTGGTCAGTTGTCGTCGCCACACCCGAGAATGAAGTCCTCGGCATCATAGACGAGTTCAGAAACACCTGGTCCTATGTCGTGGGAGTCTTGCTCGTCGGGGCCGGGGTCTGGCTCTACTATCTCACCCGCGCCTTCCTGATCGTTGAAGAGGAGAAGAAGCGCAGGGTCGCCGAACAGGCCCTGCGCGATAGCGAAGTCAAGTACAGGACGCTCTTTGAAAGCGCCCGGGCGGCAATATGCATCATTCAGGACTGGAAATTCGTCGACGCCAATGAAAGCGCCCGCGCATTGCTCGGAATTCGCGAAGGAATGGATTTCGACAGTGCAATGGAGAACCTTTCACCTTGCGGCCTGCCGGGCGGAGGCGATTCCCGGCAGTTGCTCCGTGAGCGGATCCGGACCGCCCTCGCCACCGGCGCGCCGGAGACCTTCGAGTTGCGGTTCCTCCGCGGCGACGGCACGCGGTTGGATATGTATGCGAGCGTGGACCGACTCGAACTGGGCACACAGACCCTGGTCCAGGCCATCATCCGGGACATCACCGCATACAAGCAGGCCATTGAAGCCACTGAGAAGAGCGAGCGACTGCTCCACCGGATCATTCAGGCATCTCCCAATCCCACCTTCGTGATCGGGAAGGACCACCGCGTGTTGTACTGGAACGCGGCGCTCGAAAAGTTCAGCGGGATCGGAAGCGAGGATATGGTCGGCACCAACCGGCACTGGTCGGCCTTCTATGAGGGCGAAAGGCCGTGCATGGCGGATCTGCTGCTCGATGAGGATCTGGAGGAGTTTTCAAAAAGGTACGGCCATGCGGCGAGGAAGTCCGACCTGGTCGCGGGAGCGTTCGAGGCGACTCCTTTTCTGCCGAACCTCGGAACCGGGGGAAAGTGGCTGCGCGTCACCGCCGGCCCGGTCAGAGATTCCCGCGGCGCCATCGTGGGGGCCGTTCAAACCGTGCAGGACATTACCGAACGGAAACTGGCGGAATTGGCTCTGCAGCAGGAAAAGGAGTTCTCCGACACCCTCATCGACGTGCTGCCGGGCATGTTTTTCGTCCTCGATACCGAAGGGCGTTTCGTTCGATGGAACAGGGTCGTCAGGGAAACCATAGGAACTTCGGACGAACAGATGGATGGCCTGGACGCTCTCATCCCCGTCCTCGCCGACGATCGTCACATCATCGCCGGCGCGATCCGAAACGTTTTCGAGCGCGGCTATGCGGATGCAACCGCCCGGGTAATCACCGGGAAAAATGAAGTGCGGCATTTCTACTTTTCCGGCAAGAGGATCGTGATCGGGAAAAACACCTTCCTCCTGGCCACCGGACTGGACATCACCGAACGTCAGCAAGCGGAAGACGCCCTGATTTCCGCAAACCAGCAACTCTACGACATCATAGAATTTCTCCCCGACGCCACGCTGGTTCTCGACAACGGCAAACGGGTCATTGCCTGGAATCGCGCCATTGAAACAATGACCGGGGTCAGCAAGAAAGACATGATCGGCAAGGGGGACAATGCCTGCATGGTTCCGCTCTACGGTGGACCGCGACCGCACCTGCCGGACCTGATCGACGTCGGCGACGACGAGCTCGAATCGAAATATCGCTATGTCAAGAGAGCGGGGAATGTCGTTTACGCCGAAACCTTTCTGCCCTGCGTTTACGACGGCAAGGGAGCCTACGTCATGGCCAAGGCGGCCCCGCTGTTCGACGCCCACGGAAACCGCGTAGGGGTGATCGAATCGATCCGTGACATCACTGAATACAAGCAGGCCGAAGAGGCACTCAGGGAATCCCGGCGGCAACTGGCCGACATTATCGACTTTCTTCCTAACGCCACGTTCGTCATTGACCGGGAAGGCAGAGTGATCGCCTGGAACAGGGCCATCGAGGAGATGACCGGAGTCAACGCGGCGGACATGCTGGGCAGGGGCGATTATGAATACGCCCTGCCCTTCTACGGCAAGCGGCGACCGATCCTCATCGACCTCGTTCTCCATCCGTCGGGACAAGCAGGGGCGGCCTATTCGAAAATCGGAAAAGGGGGAACGGTTTTCGAGGCGGAAGAGCACACTCCGACACTCCGGGGAAGGGGGGCGTACCTGATCGGAACGGCAAGCGTTCTGCGCGACTCCAAGGGGAACATTGTCGGCGCCATCGAGTCGTTGCGGGACATCACCGAACGCAAGCGAATGGAGGAGGCGCTCGCCCGGGCGGAGGAAAAGTATCGGTCCATTTTTGAAAATGCCCTGGAGGGGATCTTCCAGACCACCCCCGAAGGCCGATTCCTCAGCGTAAATCCGTCGCTCGCCCGTATCTTGGGTTACGGATCCCCCGAGGAGACCATCCGGAGCGTGACGGACCTGTCCCGGCAGGTATACGTCGACCCCGAACGTCGCCTGGAGCTTCTTCAGCTCACCATGGAAAGGGGTATCGTCCAGGACTTCGAAATCCAGGTGCAGCGAAAGGACAGGAGCCTCGCGTGGATCAAGATCAGCCTTCGCGGCGTGCGCGATCACAGCGGGCGACTGGTCTACATGGAGGGCACCGCCCAGGACATCACGGACCGCAAAGTCCTGGAATCCCGTCTTCTCCAGGCTCAGAAGATCGAAGCCATCGGCACTCTCGCGGGCGGCATCGCCCACGACTTCAACAACATCCTGGCCGCCATCATCGGATATACGGAAATGACCCGGCAGACGGTGGAGCACCCGGACCCGCGCCGTTACCTGGACCAGGTCCTGAAAGCCTGCGACCGCGCCCGGAACCTTGTCGGCCAGATCCTGGCCTTCAGTCGCAAGGCGGAGAGGGAAATCCGGCCGGTGGACGTGAGATCGATCGTCAAGGAGGCGCTGAAGTTTCTCCGCGCCACATTGTCCTCAACCATCAAGATCCGCCAGAAAATCGCCCCGGGAACCCACGCCGTCCTCGCCGACCCGACACAAATACACCAGGTCCTGATCAACCTTTGCACCAACGCCGCTCATGCCATGCGCGAAAAAGGCGGCGTGCTCCAAGTCGATCTCGAAAACATCGACGTCCGTCCGGGCTCGAGGGCTTTTCCTTCGGACCTGCCTTCCGGTCCCTATTTGAAGCTGACCATCAGCGACACGGGCACCGGTATCGACCATCCAATACTGCACCGGATCTTCGACCCTTTTTTCACCACCAAAAGACCGGGGGAGGGAACCGGCCTGGGTCTTTCGGTGGTCTACGGAATCGTCAAGGAGTGCGGAGGAACGGTTACGGTTTCCAGCGAACCCGGCGCCGGTTCGGTGTTCAGCGTCTGTCTTCCCGCACTGGTGGATGGCGTGGAAGCGGCATTGGAACCGGTGGAGCCCGTTCCCACGGGCAGCGAGCGAATCCTCTTCGTCGATGACGAACGCGTCCTGGTGGAACTGGCCAGAACGATGCTGACGGCCCTCGGTTACACAGTGACCGCCACCTGCGACAGCATCAAGGCCTTCGAGATTTTCAAAAACCGGGCGGATGAATTCGACCTCATCATCACCGACCTCACCATGCCGCGCCTGACCGGTGTGGAATTGGCCCGAGCCATCCTCGCCATGCGGCCCGAAATCCCCGTCATCCTTTGCACGGGCTACACCGAAATGGTCACTGAAGAAGAGGTGAAACAAGCGGGTATTCGACAGTTCGTCATGAAGCCGCTCAACACGAAAAACGTTGCCAGGCTCATCCGCCGGGTTCTGGACGGGGGAAATGCCTGATCCGGACCCATCGGTGCAAAGCATTCCGCGCGCCCCCAAAGGCACCCGCCTTGCCTCGGCCTTGACAGCCGGGGCCGCAACGCGGTCGTGCCGTTTCCCCCTCGGACATTCCTGCCGTGAATTCCGTGCGGCCGACGGACCGCTCATTGCCGACCTTTTATTTGCCATATCGCCCCGAGTCATCTATGCTGACTGGGTTCGTGACGGGGATTCTTGATAGTCGAACGCTTTGCGAACTCAGGAGGGTGCATGAGCAAGTCCAGGATGCTTCCGATGATCATCGTTGTTCTATTTGTAGCCGCAACGGCCGGTGCAGCCCTGGAGGTGATGAGCGTGCAGGTCAAGAACGGCCAGCTCAGATCCTCCCCTTCGTTCCTTGCCGGCCCGGTGGCGGAGGTAGCTTATTGCGATCCGGTCGAAGTGCTCCGGCAGCAGGGAGACTGGATGGAAGTCAATGCTCCGGGCGGAAAGAAGGGTTGGATACACCAGTCCGCCCTGACCAAGAAGAAAATGTCGCTCGGTGCCGGCGGGAAGAATCCCGAACTGGGCGCCTCGAGCGACGAAGTCGCTCTCGCCGGCAAAGGATTCAATGCCGATGTGGAAAGCAGGTATCGGACCGCGCACCGGTCCGTGGATTTCGCATGGGTGGACAGGATGGAGCTCATGAGAATCTCCCCCGAAGAAACGGTCGCTTTTCTCAGGGACGGCGGCGTGAAGCCCCAGGCGGGAGGTGTGAAATGAGACTGCGTTCAAGGTTCTCGGTCCCTGTGCTTGTCCTGGCCCCGCTCTGCCTGGTGTTGTTGCTTTCGATCCGAGACTGTCGCGCCGCGGGCCTGGGCGACGTCCTCCGCATCCCGGGGGGCGTGATCAATTCGGGCCAGGCCGATTCCATCGTGCGCGGCGCCAAGGCGATCGGGAAAACGTTCCAGGACATTACGCCTGAACAGGAATACTACATCGGACGCGCCGTGGCGGCGACCATCCTGCAGAGCTATCGTCCCTATCCCGACGAGGAAGCCAACCGGTACCTCAACGTGCTCGGACAATCGCTCGCCCAGGCCTCGGACCGCCCGGAGACTTTCGGCGGCTATCACTTCCTGATACTGGATACCGAAGAGATCAACGCGTTCGCGGCTCCGGGCGGCCTGATCCTGATCACCCGCGGTATGTTGCGGCTGTGCCGGGATGAAGACCAGGTGGCGGCGGTGCTCGCTCACGAGATCGGTCACATCAAGGGCCGGCACGGACTACGGGCCATCAGGACGAGTCGGCTGACGACCGCGTTCACTGTGTTGGCCGCCGAAGGCGCCAAGAATTTCGGGGGGAGCCAGGTGGCCCAGCTGACGGAAGCCTTTGAGGGATCGGTGAGCGATGTCACGGCGACTTTGACCAACAGCGGCTATTCCAGGGAACTCGAACGGGAGGCGGACCAGGAAGCCGTCGCAATCCTGACCCGGATCGGATACGATCCCGGCGCACTGAGCTCCATGCTCCAGGAGATGGACAAACGCATGGTGCGAAGCGGTCCGGGTTTTGCCAAGACGCATCCCGATCCCAAAGACCGGGTCCAGGCGATCGGGGCCAGGGCCGGAACATCGTCCCGGACCGCACCGCCTCCGGAGAGAAAGAAGCGTTTCGACCTCTTCATGAGCAAAGTGTAGCCTTGGCGTCCGGGCCGAATGGGCCCTCGGCGGCAGACCCTGCCACGCCCGGTATCCGTCGGATGGGGAATCCGGCCGGCTAGCGGGCGTTCCAGGCGATTCCATGCCGGAAACGAGGGAGATATCGCCAAGTCGGCGGAGTTGAACGGCAAGCCGTTATCGTCACAGTTGAGCACATGGGCCGCAAACTGATCGAGGGTGGTCTCGCCGGCGCGGGCGCAGCGATGGTCGCGCTGCTGTTCTGGGCAGTCGGATTCTTCGACCTGTGGGAATTCGCCACGTGGAGCTGGCGCGTCGATTTCTTTGCCGCGCCGTCCGCACAGACGGAGAAGATCAAGCTGATCCTGCTGGACCAGAACAGCCTCGCCTGGGGCAAGAAGGAAAAAGGCTGGCCCTGGCCCTGGCCGCGCGAAGTCTATACGACCGTCATCGACTTTTGCAGCAGGGGCGGCGCCAAGGCGGTCGTTTTCGACATGATCTTCAGCGAATCCTCTTTCTACGGTGTCGACGACGATCGGGCGCTGGCCTCCGCCATCGATCGCGCCCCTGCTTTCGTGATGCCCTTCTCCGTCGGGAAGCAGGTAGGGGAAGCAGACGCGTGGCCCGCGGAAATCCCTCGAAGGTGCCCCATCAGAATATCCAACCTGGCTGAGTGGCTCGCTTCGGCTCCAAGTCGCGGCGCCGTCATGCCGAAGGCGTCCTTTCCGGTTCCCGAGGTGTGCTCCGGTTCCGCGGTCCTCGGAAACGTGATCCAGGAGCCGGAGGCCGACGGGGTTTTTCGCCGCTGCCATCTTTTCCACTTCTTCGACGGCCTTGCGGTCCCTTCCCTGAGCATGGCCGCCTACCTTGCCGGGCAGGGCCTCTGCCCCCCCGTATCGCCTGCGCCGACCGCCGTTCGGGGGCAAACGGCCGCACAAGCACCCTCCCCCGGGCCTTTCACCGTGCGTCCGCAGCCGGAAGACAACGCACTTCGCAGCTCCGGCACCTTGCCCTTGGGGGAAATCACGGTTCTGGACGGTTGCTGCCGGATCGGCGAACGATGTATCCCCATCGATACTCGCGGCAGGGTCATCCTGCAGTTCAGGGGCCCCGTGGGCACGTACCGGTCGTTCAGCGCCGCGGCGGTCATCGAATCGGAACTGCGGTTGCGGGAAGGAGGGGAGCCGATCATCCGGGATCCCGGGGTCTTCAAGGACTGCACCGTCTTTCTGGGGGCCAGCGCTCCCGCGCTGCTCGACCTGCGTCCCACGCCCATCAGCAGAGTCTCCCCCGGCGTGGAGCTCCATGCAACCATGCTGGACAACCTGCTTTCCGACGACTTCCTTTCGGAAGCCCCGGCCTGGTTCTGCATCCTGAGCACCCTCTTTTTGTCCCTGCTGGGTTCCCTCCTGGTGGTGAGCAGCAAGAAGGCCCGCCACAGCAGCCTGGCGGCCGCGGCCGTCCTGCCGCTTCCGGTTGCCGCGGGCTTTCTCGCCTACGGGCTGGGATACTGGTGGCCCATTGTCGTTCATGAGTCGGCGGTCGCCCTGTCCCTTGCCCTGGGCATCTCCATCAATTACGCCCACGAATGGAAACGCAGGGCTTTTATCAAAAAGGCATTCAAGTATTATCTGAGTCCCGCCGTGGTCGAGAAAATCCTGGCGGACCCCTCCAGACTGGTACTGGGAGGGGAACGTCGCGAACTGTCCATATTCTTTTCCGATCTGCAGGGTTTCTCCTCCATCTCCGAACGGCTCGATCCCCCTGCCCTCACCAGCCTGCTCAACGAATACCTCTCCGACATGACCGACATCATCCTGGAGGAGGAAGGCACCCTGGACAAATACGAAGGGGATGCCGTCATCGCCTTCTGGAACGCCCCCGTCGACCAGCCCGACCACGCCCTCAGGGCCTGCCGGGCGGCAATCCGCTGCCAGCGCAGGCTGGACGAACGCCGGGAGGAATTCCGACGCAAGACCGGAGAGCTGCTCTACCAGCGCATCGGCATCAACACGGGGTCCGTGGTGGTCGGAAACATGGGCTCCGGAAAACGTTTCGATTACACGGTGCTGGGGGATGCCGCCAACCTCGCTTCGAGACTGGAAGGAGCCAACAAGGTGTTCGGCACCTACACCATGGTTTCGGAGGACACCTGGACTCAAGTCGGCGGAGAGCTCCTCGGCCGTGAAATCGGCTTGTTGCGCGTGGTCGGAAGGAAGAATCCGGTTCGTGTGTATGAAGTGATCGGATTTGCATCGACCGAGGAAAACGATGGGCTGAACGCGTTCGCTTCCGCCCTCACCCTTTACTACGCCGGGGGTCTGAGCGCTGCGATGGAGGCTTTCCGGATGCTTTCGGACGACCCTGTCGCCCAGGTCTACGCCGCCCGCTGCGAGAGCTTGCTGCGGGAGGATGAGGCCTCCCGGGATATCGTCTGGAACCTCAAGGAGAAATGATCCGACGCGCAGCCTCGGGCAAGGCCCTCATCCCTTCACCCGCAAGCGTTCCCCTGCCGCCGATCCGGAGGTTGCCCCGCCCCGTGGCGCTTGCCGGTGTCGGGACAAATCGAGCGCGAACCGGAACATTGCAGGAGCGGTTATGCGAAAACTTTTTGTACTGCTGTGGATCACCGCGATGTTGTGGGCGTTAGCCGGGCCGAGCATGGCGGCCGGCGATCGGGCCATGAAGCAGAGACTCAAGAACGAGCTTCTGGAATTCACTCCACCGGACGCTTTTCTTGACGCCAACTTCCTTGCGGATGAAGTCGATCCGGGATTCATTTTCGGAAAGATCGGCGACTTTGCCAAATCACGTTCCTGCCCCACCACCTGGCTGATCGGGAAGGACGAGAAGAAACGGATGGAGAGCCACGACCCGCAGGCGGGTCCCGTGGAGTATTCTCTTTACCTGGAGGTGGATTGCCCTGGGAAACTGACCTACTTCGTTTTTGTCGATCGGTCCCAGGCCGGTTCCGCGCAGTGGATGGAGCAGCAAAAGCAGCTCCACAAGGGCAAACCCGAACCGCGTTCCGGCCCGGCCGAAACCGGGCTTGAAGAGGCCGCTCGAAACGGATTCCCCGTGAACGCCGAGCTGCGCTTCGTGGAAATCGAGGGCGAACTGCTGTTGAGGCCCGAGGACGCGCTGACCGGCGAGCTCAAATTCCAGCCGATCTACGACATAAGGTTGAACAAGGCTGTCGAGCGCTGAGGCGCGGCAGGCGAGCCGGCCGATGCTCCCCGCCCCTTGCATGACATCCGGGTCCGCCGTCACCCGTCGCTTCCGGCCGCGGTTTTTCCGGTCGGGGCCGCGAGGTCCATGCCCGCTTGGGGAATGATTCCCATTCGAACATAGACGGGACGGACCATTTCCCGCAGCCGGCGAAGGTTCGCGGCAAAGACGGAGGCGCCCAGGACGCAGCAGGCGGCGCCCAGCAGCAGCGTGATCCGCACGCCGATCCTTGCCGCCAGAGCCCCCGCGAGCAGGCTGCCAAAAGGCATCATGCCCAGGAAGGACATGGCAAATAGACTCATCACACGCCCCCGCTTGTCCTCATCGACAATGGTCTGGATGATCGTGTTGCTCGACGCGATCTGGATCATCATTCCAAACCCGGCCACAAACAGGAAGACCAGGGAGAGGGTGAAGCCCGGCGATATCGCGAAAGCGGCGATGGCGAAACCGAAGCCGATCGTGGACAAAGGGATCATTCTTCCCAGGCCGAGGACGCTTTTTCGCGCCGCAAGAAAGATCGTTGCAGCGATCGCCCCGATACCGGCCGAGGATACCAGGAACCCGAAGGTATCGGCGCCGCCGTGCAGGATGTCCTTGGCATATACGGGCATGAGCACCAGGTAGGGTGAACCCGCTATGCTGAAGACACCGAGCAGGGCCAGGATGGCCAGGATGGGCTTGAAGCCGAATACGTAGGCGAAGCCTTCCACAAGATCCTGCCAGGCGGCCTTCCCGCAATCGGGGAGCTCCCGCGGTTCCACTCGTATCGCAGCCAGGGCGATGATCACCGCCACGTAGCTCGCGGCGTTCAGCGTGAAACAGATCCCCTCCCCCAGCGCTGAAATCAGGACCCCCGCCAAGGATGGACCGATGAAGCGCGCGCTGTTGAACATGGCGGAGTTCAAGGCAATGGCATTCCCGAGGTCCTCCTTCTTCTCCACCATCTCGACCACGAAGGATTGTCGTATCGGGATATCGAACGCATTGATCACGCCGATGAACGCGCTCAAGGCGATGAGATGCCAGGTGGCGACGGCCCCGGTCACGACCAGTACCGCCAGGATCGACGCCTGGAGCATGGAGAGGCTTTGCGTGGCGATGAGCAGTCTGCGCCGGTTCCATCTATCCGCCGCAACCCCCGCCAAGGGCGACAGCAGGAAAGACGGAATCTGGGCTGCAAATGCCACCGTACCGAGCAGCAGCGCGGATCCGGTCAGCCGGTACACCAGCCAGCTCATGGCCACGTGCTGCACCCAGGTGCCGATGAGAGAAATGCCCTGACCGAAGAAAAAGAGACGATAGTTGCGGTAGCGGAACGCTCGCAGAAGCAGCCTGATGTGGTGCAAAGCATTGACTTGCATGCCGTGAATCCCGCTGTAACCTTTCTCCGGCCGGGGGACTCGACGCGTCGAAGAGCCCCCCTTTTCGACGTTCGTCCCTTCACGTCCGTCGACATTCCTCCCGTTCCCCGTCCGGGTTACGAGTCGCGGCGCCATGGCCGGGCGGGCCCGAACGCCCCGCACAATAACCGCTTTCTCCTCTCAGGCGAATCCGGCTTTCCCGAACGCGGCGATTCTGCTCCGCCGGATGCCGACTCCCGTTCGAGATCGCGGAACGAGAGTCCCGCGGAAGATGAAGAGAGCGGGGACAAGGGCCGACCCGCGCAATTTCGGGGCAGGGCTCCGTGTCTTCCCGCTCGGTTTTGTCGTCTTGAGCGCAGTCGGGTATGAGGCGCTCGAGGCCGTCAAAGGAGAATTCACAATATATAGCGCTTTTCGGAGAAAAGAAAAGCGAACACCGACGGCGTCCGCGCCGGGAATCGCGCCGATTTCCCGGAGTGGCATTTCGTCTCATCCTGTCTTACTATCTGTATCAGGGACGGGGCTTGCTCGTCGTCAGCGCGAATTCCCGTTCATTTTCTCGACATGCCTGCTCACAACACCTCCAGGACGATGCCGCGATTCGGCCTCTCCCCGGTCGCTCGGTTCTGCGTGTGTTTCAGCTCGGGACGCGGATGCCGGCGCGAGGAAAAAGGAAGATCGGACCTCTCGGGCCCCCCTCCGCTGCCGGGAATTCCGCAACAGGTGCCGGGCCGGATTGGAGCGCAACGCATTCTTGAAGCGCATTCCAGCCAGAAGGAGGAACGTCATGAGTGTACTGGTGGTGAGCGTGTTCGACGATCGATATAAAGGGGAGGAGGTCCGGCTGAGTCTGCTCAAGAAAGGGAGCGAACGCGTCGTGGATCTCGAGGATGCCGTCGTATTGGTGAGGACCTTGTCGGGAAAAGTGAAACTCCACCACGTGACCCACCTCACGCTGGGCGGGGCCGTAACGGGCGGCTTTCTGGGAAGTCTTCTGGGCGTTTTGATGCTCAACCCCGTTTTCGCCGTGTTCGGTCTTGCCGCGGGCACCATGGTCGGCGCGGTGTCCGGTTCCCTGTCCCACGCCGGGGTGGATGAAGACTTCATGCAGGAACTGGCCAAGCATTTGAAACCCGGGACATCGGCCCTTTGCGTGCTCGTCAGGAACAATCTCGACAAGGTGCTGCAGGAATTGAATGAATTCGGCGGGAAGGTATTCCAGACTTCCCTGCGCCACGAGGACATCACCAAGCTCCAGGAAGCTCTGGACGCCGTGGCAGGGGCATAGGCGAGGTCTTCGGGGCTTGAAGGCAATCCGGGACGTTCCGGTCGGGTCGAGGATTCGACGAAGACCGATGGAAACGGCGGGAGCGGCTCATTTGCCGGGAGCCGGCAAGAGGCAGCAGAAAACCAGGCTGATTACAGCCGTGATCAGCACAGCCCAGAAAACGACTTCCACGCCAGACGCAACGGCCGCCTGCAATGTTTTCTGGAGATGGGGAGAAAGCGCGGCCTGAATTTCCGGCTGGAGGAGACTTTCGATGTTTGCGGACAGGTGTTTGAAAACGGATACGGGAAGCCCGTCCCCAAGCGCGGAATGGATCAGGGGATCGAGCGCCTTTCCCAGCTGGGCGGCGACCAGGCTTCCCGACAACCCAACCCCGATGGTGCCCCCCAGAGTCCTCGCAAACTGCTGAGAAGAGGTGGAGACGCCCAGGTTTGAAGCTCCGAGGCTGTTTTGCACGATGAGCAGGGTGCTGACCGACACGATTCCCATTCCGAAACCGGCCAGCGCCAGCGTGAATGAACAGAAGGCAAGCGAGGTGGAGGGCGAGAAGCTCAGAGTCAGGAGCGAACCCGCCACCAGGAAAAAGGAGCCGGCCAGGGCGAAAGGTTTTTCAGTTTTGGGGCCGACCAGCTGCCCGCACACGATTGCCCCCAGAGACCATGCCAACGACAGTGGGACCATGGCGAGGCCGAGTTGTGCCGGGGACTTGCCCATCCCGCCCTGGATGAACAGCGGACTGTAGGATGAGAGGGAAAAGATGGCGAAACTGCTGAAGAACGCCGATGCATTGGCCATGCTGAAGCCGCTGTTGCCAAAAAAGGAAAGCCTGAGGATCGGATCGGACGCGGCTTTCTCCGCGATGCAGAAGCCGATCGCCCCCCCGACCGCCACGGCGAGCAAGGCCAGGATCTCCACGGAAAGCCAGGAATACGTTCGGCCTCCAAGCATGAATGCGAGGAGCAGGGCAAGGACCGACAGGACCAGCGTCAGCGCGCCCGCGTAATCGATGTCGGCCTTCGTTCTCGCCTCCCGGGCATCGCGCATGAACAGGAAGATACCGAGAAGCGCCACCGCTCCGATGGGCACGTTGAGGAAGAATATCCAGCGCCACGACATGCCGGCGACGATGAACCCGCCCAGAGCCGGCCCCAGGATACTGGCAATCCCCCAGACGAAGCTGATGAACCCCATCCACTTGGCACGCTTTTCCACCGGAGACAGATCCGCCACCACTATGTAGGCCAGCGCAAAGGTCCCTCCCGCCCCGACCCCTTGGATCGCCCGGCAGATGATGAGCTGCAGCATGCTCTGAGCCGCTCCTCCCAGCATCGAACTGGCCAGGAAGATGGCGATGGCGATGAGGTAGAGCCTCCTGCGGTCGAAAAGATCGCTCAGTTTTCCGAAAATGGGCAGGCTGATCGCGCGCGTGAGCAGATAGGACGAAAAGACCCAGCCATAAAGGGGCAATCCGCCGAGATCGGCCACGATGGTGGGCATGGCGGCGCTCATGATCAGGGCATCCAGCGCCCCCAGGAACAGCGCGAGCAAGGCCGCGGCAATAACGAAAGCCTTCGTCGTCCGGCCTTCGCGACCACTCTCCCGCGCGGCGGATCGGTCGGCCACGGGAAGCTCCACTAACGATTCTTCCGCAGATCGGCGCTCGCCCCGCAGGAGCGACCCGCGCCGCACGGCTCAAATTCCTTTGACTTTACATGAAGAGCCGCCCGGGCTCGGCACGTTTTCATCGTACTTTGCAGGCCCCCGGCTCATGGCGGTTCGTAAGACGAAGCCCGACACGGCCGGGCGTCGCATCCTCGAACGGAGACTGGCCAGGCGGCCCGGATCGTCGTTCCTTCGCCGATGACCGATTGAATCGAAAACGTCCCCCCGGAAAGCTCCATCCGTTCCCGCATCCCGGCAAGCCCCAACCCCCGGTTTCGGTTTTCCGTGCGCAGGTACGAATCGAGATCGAAACCCACGCCGTTGTCCTGAACGATCAGTTCTATGGTGGATGAGGCACTCACCAGGGAGATCGTCACCCTTTCGGCCTTGCCGTACTTGATGATGTTGTTGAGCGATTCTTGAACCAGTCTGAAAATGACGATCTTGATGTCTTCAGGGATCTTGTCTTCCTGAACGTCGATCCGTTCCAGGATGTTCGTCTTCGGACACGTCTTCTGTACTTCCCGGCAATACCACTGAATGGTGGCGATGATCCCGAGATCGTCCAGGATGGAAGGCCTGAGCCCCATATAGATCCGCCGTGCTTCTTCGATGGCGTTCTGAATCAGAGGGACCATGCGGTCGAGGCAATTGGCCATCTCCTCGGGTTTACCCCGCTCTTTCATGTCCAGGGCGTTGTCCACGTAAAATTTGAGGGCCGCAAGGGATTGTCCCGTGCTGTCGTGCAACTCCCTGGCGATTCGCTTCCGTTCCTCCTCGTGCGCCTGTAACAGTTGAGCGGACAGGTTCCGAAGCTGCCGTTCGGACTCGAGCAGCGCATCCCGGGCCCTCTTCCGATCGGTGATGTCGCGAATCGATTGGATGGCTCCGATGATGTCGCCCCTGACGTCAAACAGCGGAGAAGCCGTGCCCCACAAGTAAGCGCCCTTTCCTTCATAGGCGTTGGGTACCAGCACTTCCCCGAAAACCGTGTTCCCTTTCCGCTCGATGAAATCGTAGCATTCCTCCAGATCGATCCGGTCGTTCATGACCAGGTCGATCAGTATCGGCCGCGGCCGACCGTAAAAAGGAACGGCGTAGGCGAAGTCCCCTCTGCCCAGGATCTCCGACTTACGCACGCCCGTCATTCTTTCGATGGCACGGTTCCACGCGATGACGCGTCTTTCCCGATCGATCACGAACGTTGCGTCCGGCAGGAATTCGATGATGTCCAACAGCTGCTGATGGGATGTCTGGAGTTTTTCCTCGGTTCGCTTGCATTCGTTGTGATAAGTGACATCGACTTCGAGGGTGAAGAATCCCCTGAGCTCGCCTCGAGCGTCTTTGTGAGGTATGAAACTCGTCGCGATCCTCCGGACGGTACCGTCCCTGAACGGCACGGAGCGCTCGTAGGACACCGCTTCCCCTGCGAGCGCGGATTCCACGCCGTGCCGGGCCTCCTCGTAGAGCTCCGGTCCCAGCACATCATTGACGTGCCTGTCCCGGATGTCGTCGAGGCGCCGTCCGAACCATTCTTCACAGGTTGAATTGCAGAATACGTAGCATTGGCGGGGATTCACATACGTGATGGAAACGGGCAGAGCGTCCAAGATCCGGACCAGCAGCTCCATCCTCTCTTCCGACGAATCGAGGAATTCGCCAAACCTGTCCCGACATGTCGAAAGCGGGGCTCTGGGCTTTCGATTCTGCATCGTCCGCTCGTGTCCTGGTCGGATTGTAACGTACGATATTGCCTCTACGACCTCTCGCAGAACAGAGTGCGCACCCGAAAGGGCGTAATCCACCGATGGCGCAATTCTCATGAACGCCAGCCACGAGGATATACCGGATCGGATGGTGGGGAAATCTGCCAGCGCTTGGAAGTATCGTTCTTCTGGCCCACATATTATTATAGAGAAGAATCTCCTTTTGCCAACAGTTATTGCATCGGCACGAGGCGATTCGCACCGGCATGCGATGTTACGGGAGAAGGCACGGCATGAAAGGCGCCAGGACCGACCACTTTGAAGCCGGGTCTTCTCCTCACAAGACTCTTGTGCTTCGCGCGAGATGAATCTAATATTCGCCTTATTTTCCCCGTGGCGATGCTCTGCGCCGGCGCGGCCTTCAAAGGCACGGCCGCGGCGAGACCGTGGCGGGCGGGAAGACGGCGCGGCCCGCGCGACGGGATTCCCGATCCCTTCCCGCCATCTGTCGGCCCGCACGCCCGCGTTGTAACCCACTCTGGAGAAACGGTGCGGGCTGGCCACCCGCGTGTTGAAAACCCTCATATTCAGGGACCTCAGGAAGCGCACATGAGAAAAGTCGTTCGCCGGGTATTGCTTCTGATTCTGATCGTAACTGCAGCCGGAGCGGGTGTATGGCTGTGGCACACTTACCGGGGAAAGACTTCGGTTGATGCACTCGTGCTCTATGGAAATGTGGAAATACGGCAGGTGGAGCTTGCTTTCAACAACAGCCAGCGGATCGCTTCGATGCTCGTCAGGGAAGGGGATCGGGTCAAGCCCGGCCAACTCCTGGCCACTCTGGAGACCGAGAGGCTCCAGTATGCCGTGGATCGTTCCAGGGGGCAGCTGGAATCTCAACGGCAGACGGTGTCGAGACTGATCGCCGGAAGCCGGCCGGAAGAGATTCGAAAAGCCCGTGCCGACGTTGCCGCCGCCCAGGCTCAGGCCGCCAACGCCGTGAATTTCGCCGGGCGCCGCGCACCGCTGGCGGAGAGGAACGCAGTTTCCAGGGAAGAAGCGGAAACGGCCAGGTACAACGCGGAAACGGCACAGGCGCAACACAAGTCGGCTCAGGAAACACTGGCGCTTGCCCTGGAAGGGCCGCGCATCGAGGATGTCGAATCCGCCAAGGCAACGCTGCAGGCGCTCGAAGCGGAATACGCCCTGGCCTTGAAGCAGCTTGCCGACGCCTCTCTGTACGCTCCGGCGGACGGCATCATCCAGAACCGAATCCTGGAGCCCGGCGACATGGTCACGCCTCAAAAACCGGTTTACACCCTCGCCCTGACTGAACCTCTGTGGGTCCGGGCCTACGCTTCCGAATCGGACCTCGGCAAACTCCGGCCCGGCATGATTGCCGAGGTGACCACGGACAGCTACCCGGGCAAGCGCTACCGCGGATGGATCGGTTTCATCTCGCCCACGGCTCAGTTCACCCCCAAGACCGTGGAGACCCTGGAAATACGGACCAGTCTGGTGTACCAGGTGCGCGTCTTCGTCTGCAACCCGCAGGACGAGCTTCGGCTGGGAATGCCCGCCACCGTCACGGTCCCTTTGAACCGCGCCTCGACCCCGGAAAAGTCCGTCCCCGAGGATCCCTGCAAGGAACCCTGATGCCCACAGGAGAGGCTCGACAGAGTGCGGGCATGACCTCACCGCTCACCGTCCTCGAACTCAAGGACGTCACCAAGCACTTTCGCTCGGGCCGCCGGACGATCACGGCACTGGACGGCGTGACGGTCGCGATGCGGCGCGGCCTTATCACGGGCCTCATCGGGCCGGACGGCGCGGGCAAGACGACCCTGATGCGGCTTGCCGCCGGCCTGCTCCTGGCGGACCGGGGCACGATCCGGCTCCTGGGCCTGGACGCCGCCGCGGAATCGTTGGCGGTCCAGGCCGCCATCGGGTACATGCCTCAGCGTTTCGGACTCTACGAAGATCTCACCGTCCAGGAAAACCTCGACCTGTATGCCGATCTTCAAGGCGTGACACACCAGGAGCGACCCGAGCGCTACCGGGAACTCATGCGCATGACGGGGCTTGCCCCCTTTACCGGAAGGCTTGCGGGAGCGCTCTCGGGCGGCATGAAACAGAAACTGGGCCTTGCCTGTACTCTCGTGCGCCCCCCGCGGCTGCTCCTGCTCGACGAACCGACGGTGGGCGTGGACCCGGTTTCCCGGCGCGAGCTTTGGACGATCGTACACCGGCTCGTGAAGGAGGAGGGCATGAGCGTCCTCTTGAGCACGGCGTACCTGGATGAGGCCGAAAGGTGCAACGAGGTGATCGTGCTGCACGAAGGGCGTGTGCTGGGGCAGGCCCCCCCGAAGGAATTCAGCGCGAAGCTGAGCGGACACGCTTACCTGGTGAGCGCTCCCGGGGCGCGCAAACGGAGCGTGCAGGCAAAGCTGGCCGCGGGTTCGGGAGTGGTGGACGCCGTGATCCAGGAGGAAAACGTGCGGATGGTCATGGACTCGCAGATCTTTCCGGACATCGGGAGAATCCTCCCCGGCCTCCACGAAGTCTCGCTGCAACCGGTTCCGCCTCGATTCGAGGACAGCTTCATCGCCATGCTCCGCACACGGCACCCCGAGGAAGAGACCGGCAGGCGTCAAAGTTCGACGGCACTCGTCGTTGAACCACAATCGCAGCCCACGGATTCCGTCATCGAGGTGCGCAACATCGAACGCCGCTTCGGCGATTTCTACGCGGTCAGGAACGTGAGCTTCGACGTGAATCGGGGAGAAGTCTTCGGGTTGCTCGGGGCCAACGGCGCGGGGAAGTCCACCACGTTCCGGATGCTTTGCGGCCTGCTTCCGGCAAGCGGGGGAAGCCTGCGCGTCGCCGGGCTCGACTTGCGCCGCGCCGCCGCCAACGCCCGGGCCCGGATCGGGTACATGTCGCAGAAGTTCTCCCTGTACGGCAGCTTGAGCGTGCTTCAGAATCTGCAGTTTTTCAGCAGCGTCTACGGACTTTCGGGAACCGTCAGGACCGAGCGGATCGGGGAGGCGCTCGAGCAGTTCGAACTGGGACGCGTGGCGGACACCGTCAGTGCCGATCTGCCGCTCGGCTACAAACAGCGCCTGGCGATGGCCTGCGCCGTCATGCACGCACCCGAGATCCTTTTCCTGGATGAACCGACTTCCGGCGTCGATCCGCTCGCCCGCCGCGAATTCTGGCACCGCATCAACCTGTTTGCCGAGTCGGGAGTCACCGTGCTGGTGACCACACATTTCATGGAAGAGGCGGAATACTGCGACCGGCTGGCGATCATGGCGGCCGGTGAAATTCTGGCTTTGGGAACCCCTCGGGAAATCAGGGAAAAAGCTCGCTCCGCGGACCGCCCCGCGCCCAGCATGGAAGATGCCTTCATCAGCCTCATAGAAAGGAAAGACCTGAACGGAGGCCCGGCATGAATGCGGTCGATGCGGGTACATTCCCGGACCGGTCGCCGCGCGGCGGCAAAAGAATGCGCCTTCAAGGGTTGATCCGCAAGGAGTTCCTCCAGATCGTGCGTGACCCGAGCAGCATCGGTATCGCCTTCCTGATGCCGCTGGTGCTGTTGTTCATATTCGGCTATGGGGTGTCCCTGGACGCCCGGGACGTTCCCATCGCCCTCGTGGTGGAACAACCGAACGCGGACACCTCGGCGCTGACCGGTTCCTTTTACGGATCGCCCTATTTCAAGCCGGTCCCGATGTTCGGCATGCACGAAGCCGTGCGCGAGCTCATGTCCCACCGGGTGGACGGAATCGTCCATCTGCGCGAAGATTTTTCGAAACGGCTGCGGCAGCCGGGCGGATCATCGATCCAGGTGATCGTCAACGGTATGGACGCCAATACGGCAAGGCTCATTGCAGGCTACGTGGAAGGCGCCTGGGGAGGCTGGTTGGAACGCCGGGCCGTCGAAACCGGGATTGTCCTGCCCATGCCCGTTCAGGTCGAACACCGGGTGTGGTTCAATCCCGAGATTCGGAGCCAGAACTTCCTGGTGCCGGGGCTGGTCGCCGTGATCATGGCCCTGATCGGGGCCTTGCTGACCGCGCTGGTGATTTCGCGCGAATGGGAACGGGGAACCATGGAAGCGCTTCTGATCAGCCCGGTTTCCATGGGTGAAATACTGCTCGGCAAGCTGATCCCCTATTTCCTGCTCGGCATGGGCGGAATGATTCTCTCGGTAGCCATGGCGGTGTTCCTGTTCGACGTTCCTCTGCGCGGCTCGATCTGGGTGCTGTTCCTCACGTCTTCCCTGTTCCTCCTCGCCATGCTCGGCATGGGGTTGTTGATTTCGACCGTGGCCAAGAGCCAGTTCGTGGCAAGTCAGGCCGCCATCATCGGTACGTTTCTGCCGGCCTTCCTGCTCTCCGGCTTCATCTTCGATATCGGCAGCATGCCACCGGTCGTCCGGGCCATCACCAGACTTTTCGCCGCGAGATATTTCGTGGCCATTCTCCAAACCCTCTTTCTCGCAGGCAACGTGTGGTCGGTGATCCTGCCGAACTCGTTTGCCCTGCTTGTGATGGCCGCGGTTTTCCTGGGCCTGACCCGGCGCAGATCCCGCAAGCGACTTGAATAGGAGACCGGCATGTGGAAAAGAATCCATGCCCTGACGATCAAGGAATTCCTGGCCCTGCTCAAAGACAGGAAAAGCAGGGTCGTGATCATCATCCCGCCGCTCATCCAGCTTTTCGTCTTCAGCTATGCCGCGACCTACGACCTGAAGGAAGTCCCGTTTGCCGTGTACAATGAGGACACCGGAGAAGCGGCACGGGAGCTCATTGCCGGCTTCCGCGACTCACCCACTTTCCGGCAGGCGGCGGAGATCGCCCGCGATTCGGAAATCGCTCCCCTGATCGACGGGAAGGATGTGCTCCTGGTCCTGCGCATTGGACAACGGTTTACTGAAGACCTGCTGGCCGGCCGGCCCGCATCGGTGCAGGTTCTCATCGACGGCCGCAACTCCAATACCGCATCCATCGCCCTCTCCTACGCCAGGGCTATCGTGGGAACGTTCAACACCCGGTGGGCGGAACGCCGGGGCCTGCAGGGATTCCCGGCCACACTCGACGTGCGCGCCTGGTTCAATCCGAATTTCGACAGCCTCTGGTTCATCGCCCCCGGCATCGTCGGAACGCTCACACTGGTGGTCACTCTCCTGGTCACCGCCCTTTCCGTGGCGCGCGAACGCGAACAGGGCACCTTCGACCAGCTTCTCGTGACGCCGTTGCGTCCCTTTGAAATCCTTGTCGGGAAAGCGCTTCCCGGGATGATCATCGGCACCTTCGAAGCCACGCTGATCATTGTGGCGGCGGTGTTGTGGTTTCAAATACCGTTGCGAGGCAGCCTCCTCACACTCTATACCGGTATCTCGTTCTTCCTGCTCTCGGCGGTCGGGATGGGGCTCCTGATCTCGTCCCTGGCCGTGACCCAGCAGCAGGGGTTGCTCGGCGCCTTCATGTTCCTGGTGCCGGCCATCATCCTCTCGGGTTTCGCCACCCCCATCGCCAACATGTCGCCTCCTGTGCAGGTGCTCACCCTGCTCAATCCCATGCGCTATTTCATGGTGATTCTCCGAAGCGTGTTCATCGAGGGGACCCCTTTCGGCCTGCTCCTGGACCAGTTCTGGCCAATGGCGGTGATCGGCGTGGCGGCCCTGACACTCGCCGCCGCGTTGTTCCGCAAGCGGATGTACTGATGTCGCGTTGCGGGGCCTGTTCCCCTCCGTCGGTCCGGTGTCAATCCAGGTTGAAATAGAAACCCTCGGGCTGGAGCTCTCTGCTCTCGATGTGTTTCCCCGTCACCAGGCATCGCCTGATCTCGAGGCACAGGTGGCACTTGGAAAGGTAACCCGGGCCGGGGCTGAAACCATAACGTTTCTCTGCAATCTCGAGCAGACCCCTGATGCCCGAAGCATAGAGGGTGGTGAGGATCGGGTAATCTTCCGGGGAAAGCTCGGTCCCCAGATCATCCCTGTGAATCGCAAGGCCCGAGCAAAGCCCGGGGATATAGTTCCCGAACAGGTCGAGGTGGAAATGGCTGGTGTCGTGGAGCTCCGAGCAACCCCGGGGGTTCCTGGAAAGCAGGTAGCCCACTTCTCTCTTGCCGAGAATGTCCTCGAAAGTCTTCAGGGCGCGTCCCCCCATGTGTACCCAGTAGCGCGAGGGAATCATCTTCAGGTAGTCGGCGCCGAACCTGCGTGCATACTCATCGATCGAATGCGGAATCCTGTCGTCCAGCGCGTCGATCTCCCGATAGAAATCCGCGGTCCACGGGAAAGCCGATACCCCCGCGCTCCTGCACGCCTCGATAGTCCCTTTCACCCTGGCGAAAGGAATGTGCTCGTTGTGGAAGGGACTGATGGAAACGAGGAGCGTCGACAGGCCGTTCTTTTTCAGCTCGGTGAGGATTTCGACCGCGGATTCGTGATCCCTGTACCAGGATGAATTGGTTTCCACGTATTCGACATAGACGCCTTCCTCTGCGGCTATGCGCAACACGGCGGCCAGGCCTCGCGGGTCGAGCAGGGGTTCCCCCCCTCCCACGTGGATTTCCCGGCATCCCATTCCTGCGATCTTTTTCAGATTCATGCGCGCCGTCTCGTCATCGATGTAACGCTTCTCCCAGTGCGGACTGCAGGCGTATAGACAATGCGCGCACCTGGAGCTGCAGTAGTAATTGGCGATCAGTCCGCCCGACTGCAAACGGGTGATGTGAAGCCTTCTTCCGATCTCGTCCATAAGCTCGTCCGCGCCTCATTCCTGTCCGGTGTATCCGGAGGAGGAACACCGTGAAAAAGAAGGGTTGATCATTCAACGGCTTGCCCGCCGCGCCCCCGGTACGACAGCGTCGGGGAAGCCGACCGGATTCCCTTGCGTGGGAATCGGGCCAGGGGAGAATCAAACGGAGCCTTTCGACAGGGTATTCAATACATGACCGAACGGCGTCTGGGAAGTGTAAAACCGCTCCGGGCCGTTGGAAAGGCGCGAAGGAGAGTATGGGATTGATGAACGGGGCATCGGGTTTTCGCCGTCGGGCGGCGGTTTGCGGGACGAGCGGGAGACCGTCCGCAAATATCGTTGACAACGCCTGTGGATTGGTGCATGAAAAGGAAAATTCCTCGTTAGCATGAGGCGTTTGCACAAACACAGGCTGCTGCCCAGAAATGTCGAAAGACGCCAATGGGTAGACAAGGTATGGTCGGCATAAGGCTTTACCCGAGGTAGCTGGTTCTTCGAAAACCTACGTTGTGCACTGCCGAAAGTCTACGAGTGGGGAAATGAAGAGTCGGCATGTTGAGGCCGTGGGTTTTCCCATGGCTTTTTTTGTCTGCTCCGGAGCCCCCTACGACCAGGAGGTTATCGACCTTTGGAAGGTCACAGTTGCAGCTCGAAAGAAGACAAACGGCCGCCCGCGCGACAGGTCCGCTGAAGCGATCCTCTTTCCTGCTTTGGCCGCCTTTCCGCACAACGGGCGGCGATGAGGCGAAGCAGGGAATCTGACGGCATTTCACCGTAACTTTCCCTCACGAATCTTTGACAGCAGTCCACTCCGGTGAAAGATCGGATTTGCGTGCCGTTTTGTCCCGCGTCGCGAACGGTCAATGCGGGATCACGGCCGGTCGAGCGGATCGGAGGCCGGGTCCGGCAGAATCCGGGGGCGCACGCCCGATTGAAGCGCGGCTTGCCGTGCGCCCGCCGGCCCGTATTCGTCGGAGTGTCGGGGATTATTGCCCGCGCCCGCGGATCGGGCGGGAGTGCCGAAGAGGTGAACGATGGTGAGTCTCTCGAAGCTGTATTACGAGTACCGCCGGATTTGGAAAGCGGTGCGCCTGTTTCTCATCATATCGGGCCCGGGGATCGTGGTCATGGTGGCCGATAACGATGCCGGAGGGATCACCACTTACGCGGCTACGGGAGCGAAATACGGCTATGGGTTGATCTGGTTTCTCCTTATCCTGGTTCCGATCGCTTATTATGTCCAGGAGATGACCATGCGCCTCGGCGTGGTGACCAAGCGGGGGCATGCCGAAGCCGTATTCATGGGATTCGGATCTTTCTGGGGATGGTTCTCGCTGCTCGACCTGATCCTGCTCAACTGGCTCACGCTCGTTACCGAGTTCATCGGGATGACCGCCGCACTCGAAATTTTCGGCGTTCCGCCCTACCTTACCGTGCTCGCCGTTTGCACGCTCATGTCCATCATGGTCATTCATGGCCGCTACTGGACCTGGGAGAAGATCTCCCTGTTCTTCTGCGCCATCAATCTCATCTATATTCCCGGTGCTTTCATCGTGAAGCCGTCGGTGTCGGAGATCATTCACACGGGCATCATCCCGAACCTGCCCGGCGGCTTCGGCAATGAGCTGTTTTTCTACCTGATGGCCAACATCGGCACGACCATCGCACCCTGGATGATCTACTTCCAGCAGAGCGCCGTGGTGGACAAGGGCATGAAAGAAAAGGACATCCCGTGGGGACGGACGGACACCCTGTTCGGCGCGGTGCTCACGGTGGTGGTGGCCGTTTTCATCATCATCGTCACCGGCACCGTGCTGCGGGGCGTCGAGATCGAGAGTGCCGCCCAGGCTTCGGTAATGCTCATGAAAACCAACGAGTACGTCGGGGCCTTCATGGCCATCGGCCTGTTCGACGCCGGCCTCCTCGGGGCCATTTGCATTTCACTGGCCAGTTCCTGGGCTTTCGGCGAAGTATTCGGCTGGGCCCATTCGCTCAACTACAAGATCAAAGAAGCGCCGTGGTTTTACGGGAACTACTTCATCACCCTGTTTTCCGCGGGACTGGTGGTCCTCATCCCCAAGGCGCCCCTGGTGCTCATCACGCTTTTCGTGCAGGTGGTCGCCGTCACGCTGCTGCCCGCGGCGCTCGTCTTTCTCATCCTGCTCCTCAACGACAAGAAAACCATGGGGGAATACACGAACACCCCCTGGCAGAACCTGGTCTGCACGACCATCTCCGTGGGCATCATCATTTTGTCCACCCTTTACGGAGTGACCATTCTCTTCCCGGATGCGTTCAACTGAACGGGACGGCAGGTGAGTCATGCTGAAGCGCTACCTATCGGAAGCGGCGGAAACCATACGCGAGATCAACCGGAAGTATGAGACCCCCGGCATCGAAATGTCCGGGGCGGTCAGGATAGCTTTGTTCGCGCTGAGGATCTACCTCGTGGTGCTGGTCTGTCTGTTTGTCTACAAATTCATCACAATCCTTTGACACGGGGTCCGACAATGAACACCACCAATGCCAGGAACCGGGATTCCACGGAATCGGTCTTCTTTCTGAGCGACCTCATCAAGTCGAAGGTTATCTGCCACGGCCACAAGATCGGGAAGCTCGAGGACATCGCCATCTGGGAACATGAAAAGCTCCCCGAGGTCACCCACTTCGTCGTGGCCAGGCCGTTCGGCCACAAATCCCTGCTGATCCCCTGGGCGGATGTGGTGCAGCTCGCCCCCAGGGAGATCCTGGTCGATCTTGAGAGCATCGAACATTACGAAGGTGAACCCCATGAATCCCAGATTCTCCTGAGAGACCACATCCTGGACAAGAAAGTCATCGACATGGACGACCGGGAGATCGACGTCGTTTATGACGTCAAGCTCGTCCTGCGGAACAAGAAACTCTACGTGACCGATGTGGACTTCAGCAAGTACGGGCTGCTCAAACGAATGCACCTCAGATGGCTGGCCAGGCTGATTTACAGCCTTGCCGAGATATTCAAGAAAGAAACGCTTTCATGGTCCTACGTGCAGCCGCTGCCGGAAAACATCGGCAGCTTCAAAGGGAACGTCAAGCTCAACATTCTTCAGGAGAAGCTGCCCGAAATACACCCCGTCGACCTCGCCGACATCCTCGAGGAGCTCGATGAAAGCCGGCGCCTGGCTATTTTCCAGGAACTCGACACGGAACAGGCTTCGGACACCCTGGAGGAAATTGAGCCCCGCGTGCAGCGGACTCTGATTTCCTCCCTGGAAAAGGGGCGCGTGGCCGAACTGATCGATGAAATGACGCCGGCCCAGGGGGCCGACGTGCTGGCCATCCTGCCGTCAGCCGATGCGGACGAGATACTCAAGCTGATGGACACGGAAAAAGCCGCGAAGATCGAGTCGCTCTTGAGCAAGCATTATGAAACGATCCTGAATCTCGCCACTTCACGTTTTCTGAAGTTCCTGCCCACCACCACCGTGGGGCAGGCCATCCGGCAGTATCGCCACAGCTCGATGGACAAGGACGTGATCATGTACCTCTACATCGTCAACGAGCAGAATACCCTGCTCGGAGTCATGGACATACAGGAACTGCTCCAGGCGAGCATGGACGACAAGCTGGAGGATATCATGACCACCGAGGTCATCACCCTAAGTCCGGGAGATGCCCTGCACGAGGCGGCGGAGCTTTTCTCCAGGTACAACTTCCGGGCTCTCCCCGTCGTGGATGAAAACGAGAGAATCCAGGGAGTCATCCCCTACAGGGACATCATGAATCTGGAACACCGGTTCGTGTGAAATGGATCGGTGAGGACCGCGGGTTGTACGAAAGGGGTGTTGCGCGACGCGTTCGGTTACTTGTTAGCGCCGTGGACTTGCGGAGCCTTGGCTTGCATGGCTTTCGCCTGAATGGCCTTGGCGTGCACGGCTTTGGCATGCAGAAGCGCAAACAGGCGTTCGAGCTTCTCCTTACACAGCATCGCGGCAAGTATCGCCAAAAGGGCCGCCGCCACCAGGATCGAAAATCGCGAATACTGCTCGAGCCGCAGAAAGTTGCCTCCAAGGGACAGCAGGATCGTCCCGAAAAACCGGCCGATCGTACCTACGAAGAGGAACTCCGTCGTCGTAATCTGCCCCAGCCCCAGGATGTAGCACAGATAGTCCTTGGGAATTCCCGGGATGAGAAAGAGCAGAAAAACCAGGAAAAGCCCTCGATGCTTGAGCAGGTAATCGAAACGATTGATTGCGGGCCTGGGCACGAACTTCTCCGCAAAGGGCCGGCCCAGGGCTCGTGACAGGGCGAAAGCGGTGAACGAACCGACGGTCAACCCCACGGTGGAGAGGACTATTCCCACCATGGGGCCGTACAGATATCCTCCCAGCAGTCCCGTCACTTCCCCGGGAATGGGAGCCACAACAACCTGAAGGGCCTGCAGGGAGATGAACCCGAGGAAGCCCCAGGAACCCAGCGAATCCAAAAAGCTCGCCATGCTCTGCCTGCTGACGAAGAACTTGAACAGGTCGGTTCTGCAAAACAGAACGGAAAGACCGCCGACGATCAGCAGCAGCATCGTAAGCTTCAGCCAAACGTGATTCTTTTCGCCCGAGCTAATTTTCTAAACCTCCCCGTCGCCGGTACCCCGATTCCACCCCGGATTCCGCGCTTTGCCCTCTTCGTAAGGGCAGGGATCATTCAGCCAACACTCTGCACCATGTAATACCCAGTACTTTACATGATTCGGTGGCTTCCGGTCAAGTGAACATTGAAAAATTTCATGTTTTTACAGTGTCGTCGCGTCTCGTTCCAAGTCACCTTGAAAACTCCGATTCTCGATGCGCCGAAGGTGAGGCGGGCATCATGAGAAACTGCATTCAAAACGGTTTAAGACACGCTTCTCACAAATGCAGGGAGCCCCCCGCCAGGACCAGGCGGAGGCTAGAACATATCCTGCAGGTTCATTGGATCCTTGATTTCGATGGACGGATCACCCTTGAGCTTCTTGCCGCCGCGGTCATCCAGGTATTTTGCCATTTCCAGCGGTACTTTCGCAGGCGGCTCGGCTCCCGCCTTGGTCAGGATCTGCCTGAGGAATCCTTCGGACTTCACCGCGAAGGCGATGGAGTCGCCGAGGATGCGCATGGCCTCCGGCGGATTGTGAAATCCCACCGAATTCTCAGCGCCTATGAACACGCTTCGGTAAAAAGCTTCTTCGTAAAAGCCCTTTGCCTTGTCGTAAAGATCCTGGTCGATCGGTTTTCCCTGTTCCCTGAGCTTATGAACGGCTTCGAACAGCTTGGCCGTCGTGGCGGTGGCGTAACCCGAACGCAGCATCAGAGACACGGTCCGGTCCTGAATGGCAATGACGCGCTGCTTGAGCCATTCCGCCCCCTGAGCGTGACACTGGGCGCATGCGCGCAGGTCGTTCTTGAGGGGGCTCATGACACGGTGATCCGAAATCTTGAAGACGCCGGACCGGGTGTAGGGCATGTGACAGTCAGCGCACGAAGCCGCCGCCTTCCAGTGAACGCTGTCGTTCGAGAACAGCTCGAATTCGGGATGGCGGATGAAAGCGAGCTTGAACCCGGTCACCGTCTGCTTCCACTCTTTCAGGGAGTCATCGCTCCGGAGCTTCTTGATGATGTCTTCGATCGTGATCCTGCCCCATTTGCTGTTCTGCCAGGGGAAAAACAACCCCACGGAATTCATGTCCTTGTCCTTGGGAATGCTGTAAGTGACATGGCACTGGGCACACACAACCGACCGCAGCTCCTGGCGGGAAAGCTTCTCCGGCACGGTCCCCATGGAGTTCAAAGCCTTAACGAGGGTGAAACCCCTGGAGATTTTGAGCGACATGTCCTTGTTGTCGTGGCAATCGATGCAGGCCACACCGAGATTCCTGTCTTTTTCGGGAATCCTGGCGAGAACGTCCTTGAAGGGAAGCTTGTAGTAGTCCGGCCCCAATTCCTTCTCGAGCCCCGGGGCATAGGGCGTCTTGCAGGACAGGCACACACCGCCGGCCTTGACGCGCGTGGCATCGACTTCGAGTTGATCCCGGAGCATCATGGCGTGCCCCCGGGGTTCGTTGTACTCCACCCCGAAACCCCACCCGGCGAAAAGGAGCGCCATGTACGGATATTCGGCCAGCTTGTCGAAGGTGGGCCGGTCGGCATCGAATCCCCTCTTGTATTTGCTCTTGCCCGGCGGCTCCGGCTCCTCGGTTTTCTTCCACAAATGGTACTCGTCGGGGTAGGCCTTGCCCCATAACTCCGGGTCGATGGTCCCGTCAGGGATGACGACGGTCTTGACCGGCTCGGGCTTGGTGGGCTGGCACCCGAAAGGCATAAGGGCGGCGCCCGCAAGAATCAGGAGGAAGAAAACGGTCGGAAGACCGCGCCCGGTGACGATTCCGTTTCTCTTTGGCAACATGACGGTTCTCCCATGCAATCCAAGTCACTCCCCGGCGCCCGGCGCGATCACCGTGTCTCGACGGCGCCGCTCCGGATGTGCGACAATCGTCGGTGACAACTCCAGCACTGACGCTCGTTGTCGATGTTCCAGACAATTGACTCGTGACACCGAACACAATTGGCCTGCAGGACCTTTTGGCCGCGGGGCGAAAGGCTGATTATCTCGGGAACTGTGCCGGAATAGAAAAACACCACGTCCTTCATCCCGTCTATGGATTTCCAGACGTAGTGAGTGGCAACATTCTGGTGAGGAAGGTGACAGTCGACACACCGGATCGTCCGATGCGCCCCCTCCCGGAACCAAGCCTCAAACTCCGTTTCCATGACATGGCACGAAGCGCAGAACAGAGGGGTTTCGGACTTGGCCAGCAGGCCGGGAGGGCCCAGCATGACGAAGACTCCGACGGCACCGCACAGAAGGCCGACGATCAGAAGATTCCTCAGACTCCACAAGCGGGTCCCGGTCATTGGATTCACCTCGCTTCCACTGCCCTGCGGCACACCGGCAAGGACACTCTTCCTGTCGTTCAGGATACTCTGGGAGGCCGAATGGACATTGAACGGACGGGGCAGAGCCTTGACTGAGATTCATTCCGAGCGGGAATTCCGGCCAGAGACGATTTTTCTACACCACTCGAGTAAAGAAATCAACTGCTTGTGCTTATTCGATCAAGAATTTCCCGAGGCGGTCACGCCCCCTTTCTCTTCCAACCTGCCGCTCCACTCCCGCATGCCTCGGCGGACGGCATGAACCCCCTGCGGGACAGCGGATTCGGATCGGCGGCGGTGACGGGAACGGAACGGGACATCCGGAGAACGGCGCGGGGCTCCGCATCGCATCCCGCTCCGTCGGCAGGGGCATTCTCAAGAAAGCCCACCCCGGGACGGTCCGGCCGGGAAAACAAGCTCAGCGGCAAGGCGACACGCTCGCCGTCGGACAGTCTGCCCGACACTCTTCACACCGGCTCCCGCAAGGTTCGATGTGCACCAGCACCTCGCAGTTGGGCAGCCGCTTCCGGATGCTCCCGGCAATCAGATGGCTCAGCCGGTGCCCTTCCTCCACCGACGTCATCCGCGATACCACCAGGTGCATGTCTATGTGCCGGGTGCTGCCGGACTTGCGCGTTCTGAGCTTGTGGAATTCCGCGAACCTGTTGGAGTCTTCGTCCAGGGCGGCCATTATGATTTCTTCCTCGTGATCCGGCAACCGCACCTCGAGTATGTTCAGGACGGCGTTCCCGACCAGGTCGTAGGCCGCCTTCAAAATGAGCACGGCAACCAGCAACGCCGCCAAAGGATCCAGTATGTTCATGCCGGTGATTTCGATCGCGACCAACCCCGCAAACACGCCTACGGAGGTGAAGACATCCGTTCTCAGGTGGAGCGCGTCGGCCTTCAGAGCCAGGGAGTCGGTCGCTTCGGCCACATCGTACAAGTGTCGGGACACGAAATAGTTGACGATGGCCGAAGCGGCCATGACCGCGGCCCCCAGCCCCGGGATTTCGATTTCTACATGATCGCTCCACAGTTTCTCCAAGGCTTCAAAGATGATGCAGCCCGCGGCTGCAAAGATCAGCAGAGCCTCGACCACGCCCGAAACGCTCTCGATTTGGCCGTGCCCGTATCGATGCCTGTCGTCCGCCGGCTTCCCGGACGCCCTGACGGAAAACCAGGCGATAACGGCGGCGAGAAGATCGAGACCCGAATGCACCGCTTCCGCAATGACGCCCACCGATTGCGTCATGATCCCCACAACCAGCTTCAACACCGTCAGGGCCGCATTCGACAATACCGACAAAGTTGCCGCTCGGGTCTTGTCCCTTTGAGTCATTGAGCCTCCGCTCCCACTCTCTCCCGAAACAGCTGGGAGAGAGCACCTGCACCGATCGTACGGTTATCGTCACGATCAACGGTAGACTTGTCTATGACTTTTATCAAGCAAAAACAAATATATAAACATTGTTTGCGGCTCATTGACTTATACATGGCTCCTAACTGTCCGGGAACTCCCAAAATGATTTGAGGGCGGCAAACCGAATGAAGCGCAGCTAACTCGGGGTGAGCACAACGGTAATGTCGTTCCGCCCGGCAGCCGCGCAGGTTTTCGCCGAAGTGGCGACCTGATTCACCCCTCTATTTCTGCATTCAAAACATCTTGAAAATTTATGCGTTTTCAGATTTACTCCAATTATTCGTTGCAAGCGTATTCCAAGAAACGAACCATCCTTCAATACAGTCCTGGACAGTGACATGAAAATCATCGGTCGCTTCATCGTGTTTGTGATTCTGGTTGGATTGACCGGGTATGTGCTCTATTCCGCCTATAGCGAAGTCGAGACGAAAACCATCGATCAGCTGAATACTCAGCAGATGACCCATGCCCGGCAGGCGGCAGGAGGGATCGAAGAATATTTCGAAAGCAAGCTGAATATGCTGGCGTTCCTTTCGAAATCAGAGCACATCATCAACCTGGATGAAGAGGGCAAACAAATCCTGGCACTTCTTTATTATGAGCACAGCGAGAGCATGTCCGCGATCACCCGCGTGGATGCCGACGGCCGGATAATGTACACGATGCCGTACACGGAAGGCATGATCGGCGCGGATCTCTCCGACCAGGTGCATATCAGGGACCTGATGCTCACCCGGCAGGTGACGTTGAGCGATGTGTTCACAGCCGTGCAGGGGGGCCGGGCGATGGCCCTGCACGTTCCGATCCGTCACAAGGGAGAATTCCGGGGCAGTATCGGAATCTTTATCCCGTACGAGAAGCTCACCAAGGAATACCTGGCCCCCATCCAGATTGGCGCGAACGGTCATGCGTGGATCATCAGCCGCAACGGGACCGAGCTCTATTCACCGGTGGCGGGACGCACGGGCAGCTCGGTTTTCGAGGCTTCCTCCCGTTTTCCTTCCGTCATTTCCATGGTCGAGAAAATGCTCAAGGGTGAAGAGGGCGTGACCACTTACAGCGACGAGATCGTCGAGAACGGCAGAACCCAAGTCATCACAAGACACGCGGTATTCCTTCCGGTGCGGATGGCGAACACGTTCTGGTCGATTGTGGTGTCCACGCCCGAGGACGAGGTCCTGGCCCTCATGAAAGGTTTCCGGAACCGCTGGCTTCTCATGGTTGTGATACTGATGGCCGCCAGCCTGATCTACGCTTATTCCATGGCGAAGGCATGGGCGATCATCCGGGAAGAAAACAGGCGGGAACAGACCGAACAGGCGTTGCGGGGAACCAATCAGCTGCTCAACGCCCTGATCGAATCATCGCCCCTGGGCATCAACATCACCGCTCCGGATGGAACGGTAAAACTTTGGAACCCGGCCTCCGAGCGGATATTCGGATGGAGCCGCGAGGAGATCATCGACAAACCGCTGCCCACTCTCACTCCGGAGATCGAAGCCGAATTCAACACTTTCTTCACCGCCTTGTTGCAGGGGCATGCCTACACCGCTTTGGAGACGCGCCGCAAGAGGAAAGACGGAACGGTGATCGATGTCAATCTTTCGGGGGCGCCGGTCCGCGATGACACGGGCAGAATCATAGGGGGCATGGGGATCATCGAAGACATTACCGGCAGGAAGAAGACGGAGGAGGAGCGCGTTCGCCTGGCTTCGGCGGTGGAACAGGCCGCGGAAGTGATCTTCATCACGGATCATGAGGGGACGATTCAGTACGTCAACCCCGCTTTCGAGAGAATCACCGGGTATGAAAAGGGGGAAGCGCTCCACCGGAACGTCCGCATCCTTGCCAGCGGCAATCACAGCAAGGATTTCTACCAACAGGTTGATGACACCCTTGCGCGAGGTGAGACCTGGACCGGGCGCTTTATCAACAGGAAGAAGAACGGCTCGCTCTTCGAGGTCGAGGCAACCATTTCCCCGGTGCGGGATGCTTCGGGCAGAATCATCAACCACGTCGCCGTCCAGCGCGACGTGACACAGGAAGTCGGTCTGGAGCGGCAACTGAGACAGGCCCAAAAGATGGAGGCGATAGGCACTCTGGCCGGAGGAATCGCCCACGACTTCAACAACATCCTCGGAATCATCCTGGGTTACACGGAAATGGGCATGCTCAAGATCGACAACCGCGAGATCGCCGAGAAAAGTCTTGCGGAAGTCCTGAAGGCGGGGCATCGCGCAAAGGAGCTGGTGAGGCAGATCCTCGCTTTCAGCCGTCACAGCGAATACGAGCTGAGGCCCGTGCAGGCGAGCCTTATTGTCAAGGAAGCCCTGCGGCTTCTCCGGTCGTCCCTGCCCAGCACCATCGAGATCAGTCGCAATATTTCGAACACGGGGGTGGTCATCGCGGATCCGTCTCAAATCCACCAAATTGTCATGAATCTTTGCACCAACGCACATCATGCCATGCGGGAAAAAGGAGGCGTGCTCTCCGTAACCATGGAGGACACCGAGCTCGATGAGAGTGCCGTTGCCCAGTGCGGGGGAGTCTCCCCCGGACCCTATCTGAGATTGACCGTGAGAGACACGGGACAAGGGATGGACGCATCCATCATGGAACGCATCTTCGACCCCTATTTCACCACCAAGGACCAGGGGGAGGGAACCGGCCTTGGACTTGCCGTGGTCCACGGCATCGTCAAGAACCTGGGGGGAGTGATCGCCGTGGAGAGCGAGCTCGGGAAGGGCAGCGCCTTCCATGTGTTCCTTCCCAGGACCGAGCGCCGCCAGTCCCTGACTGAACGGCCCGCCGGCAAATTCCCTTCCGGCAAGGAGCGAATCCTTTTCGTGGACGACGAGGTGGAATTGGCCAGAGTGGCTGACAAAATGCTCACCCACCTCGGCTACACGGTGAGCTCCCATACCAGCAGCACGGATGCTCTCGAAGACTTTCTCGAGCGGCCGGACCAGTTCGACCTCATCATCACCGACCACACCATGCCGAACCTCACCGGCATCGACCTGGCCAGGGAATGCCTGCGCATCAGGCCCGACATGCCGATCATCATTTGCACGGGCTTCAGTGAACGGCTGAACGAGGATGTCGCAAAGGCCGCGGGCATCCGGCAGTTTGTCATGAAACCTCTGGTGATCGACGACCTGGCAAGGATCGTTCGCAAAGTGCTGGACAGGCGCTGATCCTTTCACCTCCTGACGATAGGCTTGTCATGGAAAAACTCCTGCGACTGACCGCGGGGTGGCTCATCGACGGCACCGGAAGCCCCCCGAAAAGGGACATGCTGGTCTGCGTGGAAAACGGGACGATTGTGTCCGTCACGTCGGTATGCCGCGTCGAGCCCGGTCCACGGGAACCGTCGGGCGCGGATCTCTCACGCTGCACCGTCCTGCCGGGCCTGGTGGACTGCCATGTGCATCTGGCCATGTCCGGCACGGACGACGCGCGGTTACGCCGCCGCCAGCTCTGCCTGCCATACCACGAGGCCGTGCCGCTGATCCGGGAGCGGCTTCTCACACACCTGGCCTGCGGCATTGTGGCGGTGAGGGATGGCGGAGACGGGGCGGCGCACAGCCTTCGTTACAGAATCGAGCACCTGCCGTGTCCGGCCTTGCCCGTGGCGCTCAAAAGTCCGGGCACGGCATGGCACTCCCCGGGCCGTTACGGCAAGCTCATCGGGAGAGCGCCCGGGGAGGGAGTCAGCCTCGCGGAGTGTATTTCGACGAGCCGCGAGGCGGCGGATCACGTCAAGCTCGTCAATTCCGGTTTGAACAGCCTGCACGAATTCGGCCGGGAGACCCCTCCTCAGTTCGGGTGCGAGGAGCTTGCCGGAGCTGTGGCGGCTGCGCGCAAGGGAGGATTGAAGACGATGGTCCATGCCAATGGGAAAATCCCCGTGCGGCTGGCCGTCGAGGCCGGCTGCGATTCCATCGAGCACGGATTTTTCATGGGGCTCGAGAACCTGGCGAGGATGGCCGACCGGCAGACGTTCTGGGTGCCGACGGCATTCACCATGAAGGCCTTTGCCGCGCAGGCGCTTCCCCGGAGCCGGGAGGCCGAAATCTCCCGGAGAAATCTCGACCATCAACTGGAGCAGTTGCGCCTCGCCCGCGAACTGGGCGTCCCGGTGGCGTCCGGAACCGATGCCGGAGGCCCGGGGATTCATCATGGGAAAGCCCTTGCCGAGGAGCTCAAACTCTTCATGGAAGCGGGTTTTTCCATTCAAGACGCGATTCGGTGCGCCGCATTGAACGGCGCGCGCCTGCTCGGTATCGAATCCGTCGTCGGAGAGGTCAAGGCCGGCCGCGCCGCCACTTTCCTCGTCGTTCCCGGCCCTCCCGACGCCCTTCCGGGCTCCCTTCGCCACGTGGAACGGGTCTATGTCCTCGGAACACGGGTGAAATGAGCGGGACCGGCAGGAGAATTGCCGCATGAGAACCGTGAAACGCACCGAAAGATTATTCCGGCTGCCTCGAAAAATTCGGACAAAATACCCAAAGATCGGGTATAAGCCGAAACAGGTCGGGAGTCGCGATACCGGCCCGAAGCGGTTGGCCGCCGATTGACCACAAGTCCGGTGCTCTTTCACAGCTCTCCATCTCCCGTACGTTCGCTCGCCTCGACAGCGGCCGCACCGCAAGCGGCGAGGTGTTTCTCTTCCCGGAAACGTCCGAATTCCGTGGAAGCCCGTCCGGACCGCAAGACCGTCCCCATGCGCGGGGAAACCGGCGCTGCAGAAGATCACGAACCGTTTGCAGCACATCGACTCGTCAGGGAGGAAAAGAAGAATGGAACAGGTGAAGGTGATTCTGGCCGACAACGAAATCCCCAGGCAGTGGTACAACATACTCCCCGATATGCCGACTCCGATGCATCCGCCGCTGCATCCGGGAACGGGAAAACCGGTGGAGCCGCAGGACCTGGCCGCTGTCTTTCCCATGAACCTGATCGAGCAGGAGGTTTCCACCCAAAGTTGGATCGATATTCCCGAAGCGGTCCTGGAAAAGTATCTCCTGTGGCGACCCACTCCGCTCTGTCGTGCCCGCAATTTCGAGAAGCTGCTCGACGCCCCGGTGAAGATTTACTACAAGAACGAAGGGGTGAGCGCGCCCGGTTCCCACAAACCCAACACGGCCATTCCGCAAGCTTACTACAACAAGGTGTTCGGCATCCGGCGGATTTCCACCGAGACCGGGGCCGGGCAGTGGGGCAGTGCCCTCAGCATGGCGTGCCGAATGTTCGGCCTGCAATGCAGGGTCTTCATGGTCAGGATCAGTTACGACCAGAAACCGTACCGGCGTATGATGATGTCCACGTGGGGAGCCGAGTGCATTCCAAGCCCCAGCGACTTCACGCGTGCGGGGAGGAGAATCCTGTCCGACGATCCCGAGTCGCCGGGGAGCCTGGGCATCGCCATCAGCGAAGCCATCGAGGACGCCGTCGGGGACGAAAAGGCCCGGTACTCCCTGGGAAGCGTCTTGAATCACGTGCTGCTGCACCAGACCATCATCGGCCTGGAAGCCCACCGACAGTTCGAAAAGATCGGCGAATACCCCGACGTGGTGATGGGCTGTGCGGGAGGAGGAAGCAACTTCGCCGGACTGTCCCTGCCCTTCGTTCGGGACAAGATTCATGGCAGGGAGGTTTCCATCATCGCCGCGGAGCCCGCGTCCTGCCCGACCTTGACGCGCGGACCGTTCGCCTACGATTTCGGCGACACCGCCATGACGACGCCGCTCCTGCCCATGCATACCCTGGGGCACGGCTTCATACCGGCCTCCATCCACGCCGGCGGGCTCCGGTACCACGGCATGGCCCCGATCGTCAGCCATCTGGTCAAGGAAGGAATCGTTCAGGCCCAGGCCTACGACCAGATCGAAACCTTCACCGCCGGCCTGAAATGGGCCCAGTCCGAGGGTTTCATTCCCGCTCCCGAAACCAACCACGTCATCGCGGCGGTGGTCCGGGAGGCGGAACTCGCCCGGCAGGAAGGCACGGAGAAGGTCATCCTCTTCAACTGGAGCGGCCACGGGATCATCGATCTTCCGGCCTATGACGCTTTCCTCTCCGGGAAGCTCACCCAGCACGCGTTGACCGACGAGGAGATCCGGGAAGCCCTGAAATCCATCGAAGGATATCCAAAACCTTAGCGCTGCCGGGCCGGCCGCCTCCACGACCGCCGGCCCCGCGTCTCCCTTCCGAACCCCATTTGCCGCGAGGAGAAGATCGACGGTGGGAACAGACGGAATCCTGGAAAGACTGTGCCTCAGATGCCCGAGGCTGGGCGGGGAAGTGCCCCTGGTCTATTGCCTGAAAGAGGGAGGGGACCTTCCCTGCCGGCGGATCGTGATCTGCTGGCAGCCTTATTTCCCCGTGGAAGCCTGCCTCAAGGCAAGACTCTCGCCCCGGCAGTGGGAAGAATACCTGAACGACCAGCCGAAAGAAAAAATCGTTACTCTGGTCGAGCTCGCCGAAGAGGCCGGGAAGCGCCTGGAGCAAGACTAGTGGCTTTCATGCCGGAAATGCCGGCCCGAGGACCGGACACAGAGGTTCTCTTGCGGTGACTTGGCAGAAGAGGAGTTTCTTTGCGGTGTTCCGTCGAGCGGGTGGATTCGCCTGTCGGCTGCAATTTGCAGTGTCCGGCAGGTCAGCCGGACACTGCACGCTCAGGAAAAACGGCAGATGTTCTTCGATTCTCTCGATGGACGAGCTTCCTTTCGGAATCCGCCCATGGCGTTTCCGGTGAGGTTACCCTCCCGCATAAGGCTGAGGGCTCTTGGCATCATCGACACAGTTTTTCAGTTCTTCCGGCGAGGCCTCTTTGGCATCTTTCAGCGCATCGATGGGACACACGAACTCATTGCCGGCCTTGTCCTTCACCCAGACAAACTGCGTTCTCCCCTTGGGGGTTGAAACGTCTGCCATGGCTATCCTCCTTTTTGTCGTTCTTTATGGTTGGGGTTGATTGCCGCTGCGTTTCGCGCGCGAACAGGAAAGGAAAACTTTCTCTGTGCGAACGTTTTTAATCACCTGGACTGTGATTCGCAAGCATTCCGATTCAATTATTAAAATTATATTGCTTTTCACATCCGACCCGAGGACCGAGCGGTGTGGTGAGCCGTTTCGACTTCATTGGATCCCGTGGGTGAGGAACCGGGCGACGGCTTCGTGCCTGAACCGGAAGATGCGCCTGAGTTGCGCGAGAACGAGGGGATGGACGATTTCCCCCAATGGCCACAGGGGCAGGGCATAGCGGACCGCGTCGGTGACGGTCGTCGTTCCGTTTGCCTCGTGGAATAAATGATCATGCCGCCAGACCCGGTAGGGCCCGCGAAGCTGTTCGTCGGTGAAACGGCGTGGAGGGTCCCAGGCGGAGATCCTGGTCCGCCATCCGAAGGGGACCCCGAACAGGCGGAGTCGATAATCGATGAGGGTTCCCACGGTCATCGTTATTGGCCGTGGCGTGACGATGCGGAAATGAAGCTCCGGTGGAGTGATCCTCTCGAGGTTTGACGGATCGGCAAAGAATCCGAACACGTCCGCAATGCTCAGACCAAGGCTGATGGAAGTTGTTAGTTCGTGTTCCATACCGGTTGTCCGCCAGAAACTGAACTGCGGTTGGTTGATTTCACCGGGTCGGGTGTGCGGCCACTGTTATCAACGCTCCACATCCTCAGTCCGCCCTCCCGATCATGCTCGAAAGAGCCCCTTCAGACCGGTCGGGTGCAGCACTTCCGTCTATTTGGGCATGTCAACCGGTATCAACACTTCATTGCGGCGCAAAAACCAGGGAGTGAACGGAGCGTTGTATCGCGCAAAGATGGGTTTCCCGACCGGTTTGAGCCCGCGCTTCCGAATCGCGTTTTCCAGGAGAGCCTTCTTCGCCTCATAGCGCACTCTGCTCCAGGTACCCGAATATTTGATCGCCGCCATCAGTCGCCCCGGCACTTCCCTCAAGCTCACCCTCGGATCGACGGGTGCGGGCAGGGTCTCCAGCGCATATCCTGAGGGCATCAGGAAAGTGATCCGCCACTTGTTCCCCTCGACTTCCTGATTCACCGGAGCCGTCATTGGGATTCTTTGGGACTCGGCCTCCTGAGATACGGGGGCCGTCATCGAAATGGACCTCCTGCTGCGGTTCTTGCCGGAAATATAGCCAAAAAGGCGCCGGAACCCCTCGTTGCCTACTTCCGAGAAGTCCCCTTCGACGATCGTTTCAGCCACCACGTGAGGTTCATACTGCCTGAGTTCAAAATTCTTGCCCTTTTCCAAAACCTTGTACATGGCTTCTTCTATGGCCATGGCAACGCTCCCGGAAAGTAAAATGCCTGCGAAAAACAGTGTAAGAAAAAGCATCCTGCAACAGTTGCGTGATCCCATGACGGCCTCCTGCAAACCCCGTTCATTCGATGAGCATTCACAACTTTGGCAGTAAGAATTTTCATGCTCCCGCAACGCTGAAAACCACTGCTTTCCGTCCTTGCTTTGACGTTGAGCCGATCGGAAGCATGAGGCCGCTCTGGCGTCTTAACGGTGTTTCGGATGTTCATGGAATCCTACAGCCGCCTGAAACACGCCTGAGTGGACGGGAGCCTGCCCGGCCCCTTTTCGGTTTCGGTCAGCGCCGTGCAGACGGCCTCTTCCATGGAGAAGAGCCGCGCCGGCACCAGATCCCTGATCCGGTTCTCCCTGCAGACGACCGTATTCCTGAGCCCCTCCACCAGCGGCATGATTACCCCGGCCGGAACGGGCGTCATCAGGTTGATCCAGTATGCCGAAAGGCGCGGTGTAAGCACCGGAACCGTCACGACAAGCCGGCGAAGCCCCCGCACGCGCGCGTAAATCAGCATCAACTCGCGGTAGGAAATGATGTCGGGGCCTCCGATATCGAAACTCAGCCCGGCGGTGTCCTCCTGCTCCAGGCAGCCCGCGAGATAATCGACGACATTGGAGATGGCGATGGGCTGGCACGGCGTATCGACCCATCGCGGGCAGATCATCACCGGAACGCGCTCCACCATGTAGCGCAGCATCTCAAACGGAGCGCCTCCGGCGCCGATGATGTTCGCCGCCCTAAGAACCGTCGTGCGAACTTTACCCGACTGGAGTATCCGGCCCACCTCCTGCCTGCTGGCAAGATGTTCGGAGAGGGAATCCCCCAGTTCGCCGAGACCTCCGAGGTAGATGATGCGGGAAAGCCCGGCGGCTTCGGCGGCCTTCAGAAAATGCGTCGCCGCTTTCTGATCCCGTTCGGCGAAAGACTTGATCTCCGAGAAGTTTCGTCCTCCCATGGAGTGAACCAGGTAGTAGGCGACGTCCATTCCATCCAGGGAGGCTTCCCATGTCCCGGGTTTGAGGAGATCACCCTCCACCGGCTCCGCTTCGATTCCCGGCGGCAACGATCCGGCGAACCCGGAGGCCGACCGCACCAGGCATCGGACTTGAAAGCCGTTGGAAACAAGGTTGGGCAGCAGCCGACCGCCGACAAATCCCGTCGCGCCGGTCAAAAGAACTCTGGGCTTGTGTTCGTCCATAAGCTCATACCTCCCCCAGGGGTTCGGGGCCGGGCCTCTACCGTAACGAACGGCAACCGCCCGGTGCCCGCCGAACCTGCGCCGGGCACCGGGGCAATGGGCTCGATCCCGAATCAGTCCGCCAGCAGTGACGGATCGTAGATTTCCGGCGGCGCCAGGTTCAACAGTTGGAAACACGTCGCCGCGATATTGGTAAGCCCCGGTTTTTCGATTGCGGGGTTGAAGCGGACCGTCCTTGTCCCGGACGTGTCGTAGACGATGAACCACACGGGGTTGAGCGTGTGGGCCGTCTTTGCCCTGGGTTCCCCGTTCGGCCCGCGCTTTACGTTTCCGGCCTTGTCCGTCTCGTACATTTCCTCCGCGTTCCCGTGATCCGCGGTGACCACCAGGATGCCTCCAGCCTCTCTGGCGGCGGCCATGATGCGGCCCAGGCTCAAGTCCACGGCCTCGACCGCGATGCGCGCGGCCTGAAAGACCCCCGTATGTCCCACCATGTCCCCGTTTGGAAAATTGAGGCGAATCATGTCGTAGCGATGCAACCGAATGCCCCTGAGCACGCGGTCGGTGATTTCCGCCGCCTTCATCCAGGGCCGTTCCTGGAACGGGACTTTATCCGAGCGGATCTCGACGTATTGTTCCAGGCGCTCGTCGATCTTGCCGGAACGGTTGCCGTTCCAGAAGTAGGTTACGTGACCGAATTTCTGGGTTTCGCTGATCGCCATCAGGTGAAGACCCCGGGCGCACAGGTATTCGTTCATGGTGTGCTCGATGCGGGGCGGTTCCACCAGGTAGTTCTTGGGAATGTGCAGCTCGGTATCGTATTCCATCATCCCAGCGTAGAGCACATGCGGGTTCGGATCGCGCTCAAAGATCTTGAAGTCCTTCTCCTCGAAGGCCCTCGTGATTTCAATGGCGCGGTCCCCTCTGAAGTTGAAATAAACAACGGAATCACCGTCCTGAATCCTCCCGACCGGTCCGCTTTCGTCGGCGATGACGAAAGGAGGCAGATCCTGGTCGATGACCCCGGGATTTTCCCGGCGGTAGGTCAGGATGGCCTCTTCGGCGGTGGCAAAGGCGCGGCCCTCGCCGGCCACGTGTGTCTTCCAGCCCGTGACTACCATGTCCCAGTTGGCTTCGTAGCGGTCCATGGTGATCTTCATCCGCCCGCCTCCGCCGGCAATGCGGTAATCCGCGTTTGCCCGCGTATTGATGTCCCGCAGGAACTTCTCGAACGGAAGGACGTATTCGAGAGCGGAGGTCTCCCCGACATCGCGGCCGTCCAGCAGGATGTGGACCCTGACCCGCGGCATCTTTTCCTCGAACGCCAGGTGCAGCAGCATGGCTCTGAGGTGGTCGAGGTGGCTGTGCACGTTGCCGTCGGAGAAGAGTCCGATGAAATGAAACGTCCCGCGGTGCGCTTGGGCGAAATCCACCAGGCGGCGCCAACCTTTGCCCTGGAAAATCCGTCCCGAAGCGATCGCTTCATTGACCAGCTTCGCCCCTTGAGGAAAGAGCCTCCCGGCCCCGATGGCATTGTGCCCCACCTCGGAGTTGCCCATGTCCGAGTCGGACGGCAGTCCCACGGCGGTGCCATGAGCCTTGAGCAGGGTATACGGGCAATTTTGGAGCAGCCAGTCCAGATTCGGGGTGTATGCCTGCGCAACCGCATTGCCGAGCTGGTTTTCGCGATATCCGATGCCGTCCATTACCACGAAGATCAGCGTTTTCGGACGGTGACTCTTGCCATGAGTGGAATTTGCCGCCATTGAGATACTCCCCTGCGTGTTGAATTAAACCCGGCGATACGGAACAGCCCTTCCCCGCGAACCCTGAAGGGGCAGGGCGCCTCGTGCTCGATTCCCGAAACCGGGCGCACACGATCGCTCTGCGCCGGGATAACGGGCAACGCCCCCGTTCCCACGCGGGCTGCATCCTGCCCGATTCCATGAGGCATCGATCCGGACCATCGGCAGGATCAGCTTTTGGAGCGCCGGCTCCGGCTCGAACGCTCACCGAGCGTGACCGTTACGGTGTCGCGGCCGCCCTTCCAGTGAACCACCTCGAGCTTGATGCGATCCCCCGGACGGAGCTTGCGGATATACCGGAGGAATTGATTCGCATCGGTCACCGGCTGTCCATCGACCTTCACGATGATGTCGCCGCCGACGATCAGGATGTTGTTGCCGATCTGGGCGCGTGTCGAACCTCCTCGAAGTCCGGCCTTTTGAGCCGGCCCCCCGGTCGCCAGGTCGACCAGCATGGCCCCCGCTTCGACGGGCAGCTTCAGTGCCTTTGCGGAATCCGCGGTCAGCGTCATAAGGGTGGCCCCCAGGAACGGATAGGCGTAATAGCCGCGCTCGATCAGATCTTTGAGAACGCCCTTGACCGTATCGATGGGAATCGCGAATCCGATCCCTATACTGGCCCCCGTGGGACTGAAAATGGCCGTGTTGATCCCGATCATCCTGCCGGAGGAATCGATGAGGGGCCCGCCGGAATTGCCGGGATTGATCGAGGCGTCGGTCTGAATGACGTCTTCCATGAGACTGCCGTCACCGGCGCGCAAGCTCCGACCCAGCGAACTGATGATGCCCGAGGTGAGCGTTTGTCCCAGACCGAACGGGTTTCCGATGGCAAGGACCTTTTGCCCGACTCTGAGGTTGTCCGAGGAGCCCATGGGAACCACGACCAGGTGTTCCTTGGGCGCCTCGATTTTCACGACGGCGACATCCGTGTCCGGATCGGTGCCGACAAGCCTGGCGGTGTACTTCCTGCCGTTGGCCAGCGTCACTTCGAGCTTTTCCGCATCCGCGATGACATGGTTGTTGGTCAGTATAAACCCCTTGCCGTCGATCACGACGCCCGACCCGCTGCCTTCCCGGGGCGCCACATTGAAGAAGAAGTCGCGTTCAAGAACGGTACTTGTGATATTCACGACCCCCGGAGCGAGTTGTTCGTACAATTGGATGTTGTTCGCCTCATCCTCGGTCATCGCACCGCTGATGCCGGTGCCCACGGCGAACCAGGACAGGATGACGGTGAGTATGAGAACCGGGTTTTTGAAAAGGGCGCGCATGCCCAACCTCCTCTTCTTTTTTGGGGTCAAACCTACACTTTTCACAAATCGCGATGAGCCGAAGGCTCACAAGGAAGCATGAGAATCTCCCGGGCCGACGGCACGTTCACACAGGCACGCGGGATAGGCCGCCGCCGCTCGGATTCTTCCCGACGGAATGCACGGTGTTCCTCTTCTAGGCATTCGCCAATCTGCGCGCGACCAGGAAAAGCAGCACGGCGAGCACCGCCCAGCTCAGCCATTTTTCGTAATTGTAGAGCATGCCGGGTGTCATTTCCCGGATGCGGTGCACGGGAACGGCGAACCCTATTCCCACGCTGCCGCCGGTCGGGCTCAGGATGGCCGTGTTCATGCCGATCAGCTCGCCGGAGGAGTTCACCAGCGCCCCGCCGCTATTGCCGGGATTGATGGAGGCGCTGACCTGAATCACGTTCCTGAGCACCGCGGCGTCCGTTTTGATGCTGCGATCGACCATGCTCACCACGCCAACGGTCAGCGTCTGTCCCAATCCGAAGGGATTCCCGATGGCCAGCGCCTTTTCACCGACTTTCAAGGACCGGGAATCCCCCAATACGATTTCCGTCAAGGGTTGCGCTCCCGGTTCGATGCGCAGGACGGCCAGATCGTCGTCGGGGGCCGAGCCGATCACCTTTCCCGGGAGGCGGCGTCCATCGGCCAGGGTCACCTCGATGTCGCGGGCCCGGGAAATCAGGTGATAACTCGTGACGATCGTGCCGTCCGCCCCGATGATGATCCCCGATCCCGAACCCGTTGACGGCGGCACGACGCAGAAGTAGGATTCCGGATCGCAGGTTTGAGTCGTGATGTTCACGACGGAAGGCGAAACCCTCTCGTAGACGCTCATCGTATTGAGCTCACCGCGGGTATACGCGGATGCGAGGACAAACGCATGCAAGGAATCGAAAAAGAAAACCGCCGCAAAAAACAGGAACCTTACCGATTTGTTGGCCGAGAATTTCATGATTTCGCAATCTTTGAGTCCGTCCGGGGATGACGGCTTCCCAGCTTTGCCCTGGCCCCCGGGCCTCAAGGTCGTTCCCGTGGAAAAACAGTCGTCACGGCAGTCCAAACCGGCTTCCGGAAATTGATCAAGGATTCACGCTTCCCACGCAAGTACCCATCGTCGCAAAATCCGGCTTCATGGTCGTCCCCGGGATCGACGGAATGCGATTCGCCCGAATCTTTCGTCAGCCCGCCTGAAAAAGCTTGCCGGCAATGGTACCAGTTGTCGGTCGCACTGCAAGGGTTTTCTCCGCGGCTTCCGCGGTCCCTCGTCGTGCGTCCGTCTTTTCGCCGCCCGCCGCCAAGGACGACAACTTAAATATTAACGTGGTTTGCGGGCGTGTAAATAGCGTCCTATCCCAAAACCCGGCGCTTCCCGCAGGAGATGGCTCCGGGCACGGCGGCTGCATGCCGGCCGCGCGTGTTTGCCGTGTTGCTCATAGAATGCGAAAGTGTTATGGATAACGTGCCGTGCGGAATAAGAATATGAGTCGAACGGGGACGCCGAGCCGGCGTCCGCGAGAGCGCGAGCACCTTCGACGGGAAGGGCCATGACCGACAAGAGGTTTTCCTGGCAGTCCGGACACTTTGATCGTCAAGACACGTTCTTTCGACTGATCAACTCGGAGGATTATTTCAAGCACGGAATCGATGTTCGGGACGTGCCCATGGGGACCTTCGCCTCGGAGGATCATCCCAGCTTCCTGCCGAGCCGCTTCGGGGGCAACGCTTACGGATTGGGGCTGATCGAGCAGAGCGTTCTGAACGATGAAGATACGGAGTTTCTGGAAAGCCTGGATTTGCAGGACATCCAGGTGCTCGGCGACAACGCCGGGCGTCTCAATGCCATCTACCGGAAACTGGGGCTCCTCATCCGGTTCAGCGCCACGGGCAAGCGGTACTTCCTCATTCCCATCAACCTGGTGGCTCACTCCTTGCAGGAGATCAAGACCAAGGCTGATGAAATCGAGGAACTGATCATCCAGCACATTTTTGAGACGCGCACGGATCGCCTGGATATCGGCATTCTCACATCGAGTCACGACCTGATCGTCCATGAACTGACGGCCCGGCTGTCCAGCCACCGGATATTTCTCTTCGATTCCCTCGAACGGCTACGCTCGTGGCGCCTGCCGCTCGATATCATCCTCCTCCCCAAGGATCCGTTCGAATACCTGCTCGAACAGCCGTTTCCCAAGGCGTCCAAGAAATCCATGACCCGGAGACGCCTGTGCGATTACGCCATGTACCTTGCGGGAAAAATATTCGACCTGCTCGAAAAGAACGGGAAAATCCACGTCCTTGCGCATTCTTCTTCGCCGGAGGAGGACCGGGACTGCAAGGTGCGGTTCAAGTCCGAAGAGGAGCTGAAGTTGTTTCTCCTCTTCGCGCACACGTTCAAGACGCGAGCGAGGTACGAGGCGGAATCGGCGGAGACTGAAATGACGGTCCATGTCTCGGACCTGCATTACTACCTCAACCGGTTCGCCTTTTTCGAACCGCACCTCAAGAAGCTGCTCGATCACCGCAAACCCGAGGAACTGAGCGTCGCCGAGATCAACCGGCTACCGAACCTGAATCTCCACTTGCCCCAGACCTACATGAAGTCTCCGGAAAAGCACTGGAAATGGATTTTTGAGCCCTATTTTTCCGTGCAATACCTGCAGCGCAAATCGCCCGGCAGTCATCATCGGTATTGGCAGGAACGGCTGGAAATCGACACGGAGATGCCCGAGAGTCTCTTCGTGTTCGTCGGCAAACCCAAGCGTCCGGCGGTCACGCTCGCCGCGCTGGAAGAAGAAATCAAGGCATCGGGCATGATGGGTTGCAGCCTGCCCCTGGTCGCCGAATACCGCAAGACCTTTCGATATGTCCTGGACGTGCTCAACATCGTCGCGCAGATTCGCGACCACAAGTTTCTGCGCCTGTCGGAACTGGAGCGCACGCGGCTGTGCAATCCCTTTCGCGGCCAGAACGAACGTTTTGCGCCCGTGGTGAAACTGCTCTCGCAGGTCTCCAGGCTCGAAAGAATCCGCAACATCCTCAATCCGGACGGCATCGAAGGCTTCTCGACGCCGATTCTCGAAAACATTCCAAAGCTTTCCCTGCACGGATTCTCACCCGCGCAACTCAGAGAACTGCTGCTGATCGTCGTGGGATACACTTCCATGGGCCGCATCGTGTTTGGAAAGCATCCCGCGAGAACTCTGAAACCCATAACGGACCGCGCACGGGCCGGAAATCACCACGAGAGCCTGGAACTCCTGCGGATCTGCCGCCTGATGAGCATGGCCGAAATCATCGCGGCCCTGGGGGATGCCTTCACGGGCGAACAGGCCAAGGAGCTCTACCGCCTCTACGCCGACGCCATCAACGTCGCCACCGACCGCAGCCTGGACTGGGACAGGCTGCACGATTTGCGCATCAGCGCCCTGGGGGGGGTTCAGAACCAGGCCGTCCGGGAAATGATGAAGATATTCAACCTCTTCGACTTTCTCGATGACTGGCAGGATTGCCTGCGCAAGGGAGCTTTTCAGAAGGAAGTCATCTGCGACTACGAACCCGATCAACTGTTCAAGATGGAAGAAACCTTTCAGCTCGCCCGCATCGCGGAACAGTTCAAGCAGGAATTCATGGGCGACGGTATTCTCGGGCAGTCGTATTTCTTCCGCCAGTTCCTCGAAACGGAATTTCACGGAACCGGGCACCTCTTCAGGACGCTGGGGACGCAAGCCGGGTTCATCCTGCTCTGGATCGCGGTCAACTCTTCGGAGCGGCGCGTGGTCAACTTCAACCCGATGCTGGCCGGCGTTCCGAGGGACCGGCACGAGCCCCGGGTCCGCAAGATCCGGGAGTCCCTGCTGCGCATTCCCATCGAGCGGCTGCAGCCGAGGTTTTTCGACAAGATCAAGGTGAACCTTGCGGAGGGGCGGCCGGCGTTCGTTTTTGACAGCGGCATCCGGATCATGAGCCACCGGGACACGCGGGTCGTCGACATCAGTTTCGTGGACGTGGATGAAAACATTCAGCAACTGGAGGCTCTGCTCGCGCATTTCGAATCCCGAAACCTGCGAGGGGTGTCCCTGCAAAATCTGAGAGAAATGGAACGTCGGTTTTCGGAGCTGGAGAGTTTCCACCAGTACCTGGAACGCGAGGGGTGCTACCTGCAGTGCGAAGTGAATGAGCGGCCCGGGGGCCTCGAGGGAAGGAACCGGGAGATCGTCGCCGTCGAGGATCGGTTGAAAAGGATCATGCAAAGCCAGATCTTCATCCCGGAAGAGATCTTCGATTCAATCAGCGTTCTGGCTCAGCACTGCCCGGAAATCCTGCGCTTCGTCCTGCCCGAATTCCAGGCTCTGGGAAACCTGGTGGAGTCATGGCCGACCCGTACGGACCGGTCTCTGGGCGCTTACGTCATGCGTTGCCTCGAGAAGTTTCAGGCTCTGGCGATCAAGGATCGGAACACATACCAGGATCGGAACACCTTCTACCAGCTGGCCAAGCAGGAATTCGGCCCTCTGGCCGAGGAGGGGATCGGCGCGACCCACGCTCAGATGGAAACCCTCGAATTTTACATCGACCGCATCCGGGAAAAACCCGCCATCTACCAGGCGCTCACCATGGCGCTGCTCTTCCAGGAAATCGGAAAACTCGAGCAGTATGCAAGCGTTCCGGGCGGACCTCTTTGGACGCACGCCGCGCAGGGCGCCCTGGTCCTGGAGCGGACGGATATTCTCAAGAAGTACCGGCTCGATCCGCAGGTGGAGCAAATGACGGTGCTCCTCGTCAGGCATCACGGCGTTATGGGGCACATCATCCGCGGCGAGGAACCGCTCACATCCCTGGAGCGCATCATCAGCCGCCAGGATGCCCGGGTGTTCGACGTCTTCGTTCTGCATTCCATCATCGGCGCCGCGGCGGTGCAGGAAGGCCTCATGGTTTCGGACCTGCTGGACGGGTTCCTCAACCTTCGCGCCCTGGGCCTGCAGATCATCAAGTCCAAGATCAGCTGGCAGGCGGCGATCAAGGACTTCTTCCGCGAGAAAGGAGCGGCGGTTCCTGAGGATTCCCGCTTCAATACCCAGCAGACGCCTCTCGAGCTTCCGGAACACCTGCGGCACCTCGGCCCGGCGGACGGCGGCGACACGGACGAACCCCTTCGCCACGGGCGGCAGATCGCGGCCCTGGAACGCTTGTTGAAACTCGTCGGGGCCCCCTGGGTGGATTACCAGGACCTGCAGATGTTCCTTCTGAAAATGCCCGTGAACTTCATCTACCACAAGAAGAAGCTCAAGAGCGTTGGCCTGGCCACCTTCGAGACGCAGCTTCGGACCGGCCTTGCGCTCCTGGATGCCGTTTCTTCCCTCGAACCCGAGGTCCGGTATTATTTGCTCGCCAGCCTGGATCACCTGGGGGCGCGGATGAGGGTCTACGACTTCCATCCCCTGGCCGGTTTCCTCGAGGTGGAAGACAGCCTCAAGCTCCTGATTCTTGCGTTCCAGGCCTTCCATCGTCATTTCGGAACCGAGACAAAGGACGGGTTGGTCAGCTTCCGACCGCTCAGCCGACACGTCGAGCGCAGGCATGACGCCCTGCTCCGGATTCTGCGAGGCATGCCCATGCCCGTGAGGTGCCTGGAGCAAGGGCAACCGGCCCACAGGCCAGAAAACGACTACGGGGAGTTGCTCTTCGAAGCAAGCGACCTGGAGCCCGCCGTGCGGGTCGACTATCGCGACACGATCCGGTTCGACATGCTGGTGGATTCGTTGCGCAACCTGTGGGATCATGAGGAACTGGCCCGGCACTACCAGCGTTTGAGCGAGGTGTTGAACGAGCGGCTGCCGTTCGATACCGCATATTTCCAGGAGGAGATGCGGAAGGTTTTCGAAGAGCAGGAACAAAAGATCAACGACCGGATCCTCAACCAGTTCGAGGAGAAACTGGGGGGCGCGTCCACGTTCCGGGAATGTGGCGAGATCCGTAACGAAATGCTCCGCCGGCAGGCGGAAGTGAATTTCTCGGATGAGCAGCGTCTCCTGCTCGACGAGATCTTTGAATTTCACCGCACCCGACTGCGTGAGAAGTACCTGGATACCGTGTATAAGGAGATCAATGCCCTGAACACCGGGGAAAGCCTGACCGACTATTGGAATCGCAAGAAATACGAGCTCTTTTCTTACCGCCAGTTCGTGGGAAAGGAATACGAATCCTTGATCGCCCGATATATCGACGAGAAAATCGCGGCCCTGGAAGAGGAGTGATCCGTTCCGCGCGCGTGCGCGGAATGTCGCTGTGGAGCGTAGCGCTCAGCCGTACCGTCGGCCTGTTCCGCGCGCGTGTCCGAAATTGCGGTTTGATGAAGAAAAACCGGGAAAACCCTTCGGCGTCTGTGTCGAAAACTGCCATGAGCCGGGGTCGGCAGGGGAACGCGAGAGTTTCGGGGCGCGCTCATCGCCGCCCGCTTCGGGTTCCGGCGAGGTCCTTCAAGGTGTCCCGGCCCGGCGTTTTCCGCCGGGGTGGCGTTCGGAGAGGATGGTTCAGCACTCCCTTAGAAACGGATATCCATGGGCATTCCAGAAAAACCGGAGTCCGGGCAAACCAGGCTGGTCCTTGACCGGCCCCGCGAAGACGTTCTCCTGGTCGGGTTGAGGGGCAACTGGAGAATCGCCGACGAGCCGATACCCGTCGATGCGATCATCAAGGAGATCGAATCGGATCCGCGCATCCGCATCCTGGCATTCGACACCGGCGAACTGGGCGAGTGGGACAGCTCTTTGCTCACCTTTCTGATCAAGACCATCGACACCGGCGTCCGGCGGGGCCTGGAAGCGGACCGAACGGGTCTGCCGGAAGGAGTGGGCCGGCTGCTTTCGCTGGCATCGGCCGTGCCCGAAGCCACGGATGCGCGGCGGCAGGAGGCGAAGCAGCCTTTCCTCACCCGGGTGGGGACGCAGGCCATAAGCCTCGCCGCGGCCGTCGGCCAGATGATGGAGTTTCTCGGTGAGGCCGCGATTGCTTTCTTTCAGCTGGTGAGAGGGCGGGCGCGTTTGCGCCGCATCGACCTGATGACCCTCATCCAGGATTGCGGCGCCGATGCCCTGCCGATCGTGTCGCTGATCAGCGTCCTGGTGGGGTTGATCCTGGCATTCGTGGGAGCCGTGCAGCTGAGGATGTTCGGCGCGCAAATCTATGTGGCCGACCTGGTGGGGCTGGGCATGGCCCGCGAGATGGGCGCCATGATGACCGCGGTCATCATGGCCGGGCGGACCGGTGCCGCCTTTGCGGCTCAACTTGGCACCATGCAGGTGAACGAAGAAATCGACGCCCTGCAAACACTCGGAGTCTCGCCCATGGAATTCCTCGTCCTGCCGCGCATGCTGGCCCTCGTCCTGATGATGCCGTTCCTGTGCCTTTACGCGGATCTCATGGGTATTCTGGGCGGCGGGATCGTGGGAGTGGGCATGCTGGGGCTTTCCCCCCTCGAGTATTATCATGAAACGGTCCAGGCCGTGCAGTTGATGGATTTCGCGGCGGGTCTGATCAAGGGCGCCGTATTCGGAGTGCTCATCGCCCTCTCGGGTTGCCTCAGGGGAATGCAGTGCGGGAGGAGTTCGGCGGCGGTGGGGCTGGCCACTACGTCGGCGGTGGTCACGGGAATCGTGGCCATCGTCGTGTCGGACGCCATCCTGACGGTCATTTACGACCGGCTGGGCATCTAATGACATGGAGCGGCACGGAAGGGGGGCAATGGCGGCGCAAGCGCACATCGAGGTCCGCGATCTCACCATGGCATACGGCAGCTTCGTGCTACAGCGCGACCTCAATTTCACCGTGCGGCGCGGCGACATTTTCATCATCATGGGAGGAAGCGGCTGCGGGAAGAGCACGTTGCTGCGCCACATGGTCGGACTGAAAGCGCCGGCCCGGGGACAGGTGTTCTACGACGGAGTGAGTTTCTGGGAGGCGGAACCCAAGACGCGCGAAGACATCATGCGGCGCCTGGGCATTTTGTACCAGAGCGGCGCGCTGTGGAGCTCCATGACCCTGGCGGAAAACATCGCCCTCCCCCTCGAGCAGTACACCGAACTGCCCCCTGGCAGAATCGCGGAAATCGTGTCACTCAAGCTCGCCCTGGTGGGGCTTGCGGGGTTCGAGGATTTCTACCCGTCGGAAATCAGCGGCGGAATGAAGAAACGGGCCGGCCTGGCCCGGGCCATGGCTCTCGATCCGGATATCCTGTTTTTCGACGAGCCTTCGGCCGGGCTCGATCCGATCAGTGCCAAAAGGCTCGATGACCTGATCCTCGAGCTGCGGGACAGTCTCGGCGCCACCATCATCGTTGTGACCCATGAACTGGCGAGTATATTCGCCATTGGCAACAATTCGGTTTTTCTCGATGCGGAAACCCGGACCATGATCGCCGCGGGGGATCCTCACACGCTGCTGGCGGACACCACGGACCCCAAGGTGCGCAGCTTTCTCACCCGTGGGGGATCGCACGGCGGTAACGGACGGTAGAGTCCCGGCCGCGTTGAGCGCGGGCGGGAGGCCGGCAAATCCCGGAAACGCGCCGCCTCGTGCGGGTCCTGGCCGGGTGGAGACATGGAAGCCCCGAGCACATCGAAACACCCGGCGTTTTCGGACACGGGCCCGAACCCCATCGCGTGGCGCCGGGAATGGGGGCTCGGGCGGGATCCCCCGGCTGGGCTCCGGCTCTCGATTCCGGCGCCCGGCGGCCGCAATCGGCGGTAACGGCACACTCAATGGAGAGACACACAGGTCATGAGCAGGCAGGCGAATCCCAAAGTCATCGGCGCCTTCGTGATCGGGGCAGTGGCCCTGATCGTCGCCGGGATCCTCGTTTTCGGTTCCGGGAGGTTGTTCAAGGACACTCAGAAATGCATCCTGTTCTTCGAGGGCTCGGTGAAGGGTTTGAACATCGGGGGCACCGTCGATTTCAAGGGCGTCAGAGTGGGGACCGTGCGCGAGATCAAGGTCCAACTCGACCGGAAAGACCTCTCCGTGCAGATTCCCGTGATCGTGGAGATCGAGCCGGACAGGATCGCCCAGGTACACGGGGATGGAAAGAAGGTCCCCAAGGAAATCAGGAAGGGGACGAAGAAGATACTCACGGTGTTCGTCGAGCGGGGATTGCGGGCTCAACTGAAGATGCAGAGTTTCGTCACCGGGCAGCTCTACATAGACCTGGACTTCTACCCGGAGAAGCCGGCGCGCTTCGTGGCCGAGGGCATCGGGTATCCCGAGATCCCCACCATCCCTTCGAATCTCGAGGCGCTGTCCAAGACCTTCGAGAAGCTTCCATTGGAAGAGATCGCCGCCAAGCTCACGTCCGCCATCGAGGGGATCGAGCGGTTCATCAACTCGCCGGACCTCAAGGGAATTCTGAGCTCCTCGCACCAGGCCGTGAACGACGTGAGGGCGCTGTTGCACAGCATCGACAGCGAGATCAAGCCGCTGGCCGCCAACCTGAACGGGGCGGTGGACGACGCCCGCAAGCTGATTCGCAACGTGGACGACCAGGTCAAACCCATCGCCGCCGGCATCCAGGGCACCACCACCGATGCGCGCAAGGTCCTGACCAGCGTGGACAGGAAGGTGGAGCCGCTGTTGACGAACCTGGATGAAGCGGTCCGGGCGACACGAGGGGCGATTGCCCAGGCGGACAAGACCCTGGCCGCGGTGGAGGATTTTACCGGGGAACGGTCGGCGGTGCGCTACGAGCTGATCCAGGCGCTCAAGGAGCTTAGCGCGGCGGCACGGTCGCTGCGGGTCATGGCCGACACCCTGGAACGTCACCCCGAGGCATTGCTGAAAGGCAAGGAAAAACAGGGAGGAAAATGAGATGAGGGGTTGCGGCGCCTATCGGCGGACATTGGCTGTTTTCGGTCTTTGCGTTTTCCTCCTGGCGGGGTGTGCGCACACGCCTCAGTCCCGGTTCTATCTCCTGCAATCCCGGGTTCCGCCCGGAATGAGCGGGGCAGTGTCGCCGAGCGCAGACGGAGCGGTGTTCGGGATCGGGCCGGTCAAATTCCCCGAATATCTCGATCGTCCCCAGATCGCTACGCGCACGGGACTCAACGAAATTCAACTCGCCGAATACCACCGCTGGGCGGAGCCGCTCAAAGACAACTTCGCCCGGGTCCTGACCGAGAACCTCGCGGCGCTCCTGCCCGCCAATGGAGTGGTTGCTTTCCCCTGGCCCGGATCCGCCCGCGTCAGGTACCAGGTCCTGGTGGAAGTGACCCGGTTCGACGGGATCGCCGGGCGGGAGGCGCGGCTCGACGCCCGGTGGACCATTGTTGACGTGGCCGCGAACACCACGGTGGCGGCGAGAAAGACCGGCATCGCACGGTCCGTGTCATCCACCGGTTATGAAGGACTGGTGGCCGCGCAGAACGAGGCGCTCGGCGAATTCGGCGCCGAAATCGCCGACGCCTTGAAATCCCTCCCCGAGTAACGGGGGCGCGAGCAGGAACGCGCGGCGCGCAGTGAAGGTATCGCTTCGAGGGTCTTCCCGGACGGCGTATACCCGGGCGCTCCGGGGCGTGGCGCTTCCGGGAGGCCTTCAGCGACGTATCGGGTTTCTTGCCGCCCGAGGCCTGTCGATGCGGTCTTGATATCGAGGTGCGTTCAAGATGACACAACACCTGCCCGGCGGGAGATGAGGCGGGCGTGGATAAACCCCGCCCCTTGCTACGGTGCGGGCCGGTGTGTCGCTCAGACGTAGCACGGGGAGGACTTATGCCCTCCCGCCCAATGCACCCAGCTTGAACGCAATTGCCCATGGCGCCTGCGTCACCACAAGGCATGAAAACAGACTCACGAGGGAGTTTATTTTCCAGGTAATTGCCCATGGCGCCTGCGTCACCCGCGAAGCATGAAAACAGGCTCACCCGGGAATCTATTTTCCAGGTAATCCGGTATGGGAGGGCATGTCTTCTGGGGGAAAACCTCTCTACCGGCAGACCCTGGAAACCGCATTTCTATGGAACACCCTCTTTTGTTGCGTGTTGACGCGGACGTTTTGGATGAAACGATCCGTAGCCGCCCGCGAGGCATGAAGATCTCGGCCTTCAAGGTGAATCCGCATGATATTCCCAGAACGTGGAAAGGGCTTTGCGTGCAGGTCGTGAAGCTCGCAAAACGGCATCTGCCGATGCTCCTGTGCCTGTGTGCGCTGCTGCCGGTCCCGTGCGGGAACACGGCGGAGGTGCCGGAGCTGGCCCGCTCCGACGGGATCTCGGTCTACGGGGATCCGGTCCTGGCAAATCTCGCCGCGCAGATCGTTCAGATGTATCCCCGGGTGAAGGGGGACCTGGAAGAGATCTTCGGCTGGGAGTTTCGGTCGAGGCCGGACGTGCTGCTGATCGCGGACCGGGAGACCTTCGAGCGCATGAGCGGCAGCCGGCATTTCTCCGCGTTCGCGGTGCCGAAGGCTCGCCTCGTGGCGATCAACCTGCCCTCGGTGAGGACGGGGACCTACCTGCTGTATGAAACGTTCAAGCATGAGCTCTGCCACTTGCTGCTGCACGATCGCATCGGCGAGGACCGACTCCCGAAATGGCTGGACGAAGGGGTTTGTCAGTGGGTGAGCGGGAGCCTCGGCGAGCTTCTGATCGCCGGGGGAACCGGGGCGACGGCGGCCGACGTGGCGAGCAACCCGATTCCACTGGCCCGCCTTGACCGCGACTTCCCCGACGACCAGCGGTCCCTGATGGTGGCCTATGAGACCAGCCGGAGTTTTGTGGAGTACATCTCGGGCCGGTTCGGCCGGGAAGGCCTGCTGGCGGTCCTGAACCGCCTTGCCGCCGGCGACCATCCGGATCGTGCGTTCAGCGCCGCGCTGTCGGTGCCGCTTGCCGCCCTGGAGGAGGACTGGCGGGCTGGCCTCAGGGGCGGCGACATCTGGCTGGCTTGGCTCGGCCGGTATTTCTACGAGGTGCTCTTCTTCATCATGGCTTTGCTTGCGGTGGCGGGCGGAATCCGGCTGGCGATCCGGCGGAGGCGCTACGGGGAAGACGAGGAGGAGGACGACGGCTTGAGCGGGCAGGACCGGTAAGCGGCATGGGCCGGACCTTACCGACGGCTCAGATGGGATTGATGGACGAGATAGGCTGGATGGGATGGGCATGACCTTCTGTGGGCGAACAGGAGAGGGACAAGACCGGCAGGAGGGACATGACGGGCAGGACCGGCAGGCGGAACGGCGGGTGAGGCTTGGCAAAGAGGCGCACCGGGGTCGACCGGATCGGCGGGATCGGCGGGAACTCCCCGAAACCCCTTTGCAAGTAAGGCAGATGGGAAAACCGCGGTATCCCGCCCTTCGGTGCGGATTCGCATTCGCGCGCCGGGTGGGGGCTTCTGGCCATCCCCTTTTCCCTTGTCAGGTTTTTTTTGAGTGTGATAGAAATTTCAAGAGTACAGTCGCCTGGGTGGTGGAACTGGTAGACACAAGGGACTTAAAATCCCTTGGCGCTTGTCGCCGTGCGGGTTCGAGCCCCGCCCCGGGCACCAGTTTACAAGGATTGAGGTTTGTGAAGTGACTCTTTTCAAGCAATTTGTACCACTCCTGTACCACCTTTATGAATCACAGGGGGGACAAGGGGGAAATTTGCGAAGGTTCCAGGGTGGAGTGTCAAAGCATCCGCGTCGCCGGTGATCCTCGAAGAGAATCCTTGCGAGAATGCCCCAGAATCCACGATCCCCATGCCGGACGTGTTGAGTATCGTCCAGGCAGAAAGAACCGATCCTGGGGCATCCTGAGCAATTCACGCTACACTGAGGGCATTAATTAGCCTGGATGGTTTATCCGTGAATGCGCCGGGACATCGGGCATGTGGGCTGCTTTTTTAGGTGTAAGGTTTGTAAGGTTTGCCGGATCGGATCTGACGTTTCCAGGGGTGAACGGGGACCCGTTGAAGGGATGGCCCGGACAGTCCGCGCGATGAACTGTCCGGACTTGTGGTTGGGGTTACTGGGCGGTTGCTATTCTTTCGCGTGGTTTCTTTCGAGAATTTTCCTCTTGTTGTCCCGCTTCTTTCGCATTCAAGCGGGCCTCCCTTTTTCTTCGTCGCGCCGCGCTAATGAATATCCGGTTTGCTTCCTTGCACACGGTTGCGCATCTTGGGTCACCAGCGATGGCCTTATTGAGATAAAGCGTCAACTCTTCCTGCACATGCGGGAATCGCTCTTGGAGAAAGCAGAAGGCAAAACGTACGATCTCCTCGAGTATGAGCAACGAGACTGCCTCGTGCGTGATATGGATGCGCGCCCGTTCCATTTCCCCGGAAATTGTGTCGTCAACGTCCATGGCTGCTTTTCCTTTTACCCTTGCCGAACGGCTTTCTCTGCGCTCACAACGGCGGACGTGAAGAAGAGGTTGATTGCGTCCTTGAGCCACTCCCAGTCCTTGCCTCCGATCCTTGCCGTTTCGAAGACCCGTTGAAGCTGGTCCTCTTCTCCTGTGGTCAATGTGGCGGTTCTGAAATCCGGGATGTCGTCATGCTTTATCATGGTGTGTGCTCCTTAATGAAGTGCATCACGTAGCAATGCCCGTCAAGCAACTGGTCAGGGATGATGTCCCTGAGCGCAACGGTTAAGTCGAACTCTTTTCCGTCTGTCCATTCCATTGTCATCCTCCCGAAGTTCCGCAAGCGCTGTGCGGATGGTTGATCACTCCTTGACCTTCCGGCATGGTGCCCCTCCGTGCTTTGTCGATAACTCCCTCCAAAACAAAGAGAGCGCCAGGCACAGACTACCCACGGCGTAGAGGCCGCGCGGTCCTCGCGGATACCGCCGTCTGTGCTTGGCGCTCTGATTTTGTGGCGAACGACGTGGACCGTTTCATGGCGGTCCCTTTCTCTACGTTTTGGGTGTGGCGGTTCTTGTTACTGCTTCATACTAAAAAATTAGCATATCGACGTCAAGAACAATTTGCTAATATTTTAGTGGGGGACGGATAGGGTGATCACAAGCAATGTGAAGAAAATAATGGCCGCCAAGGGTGTAACGATAAAACAACTCGCCCAGGCAACCGGCCTTGCCGAAGAGACTATCCAGCGTGCCAGGAGAGGAGGCGACCGCAATCAGCTCGGGTCGTGCAGCCTGCTCACCCTGGAGACGATCGCTCAAGCCCTCGGCGTGCGGGTCAAGGATCTGTTCGATGAAGAGGACTCCTGAGAGGAGCCGCAAGGCACTTCAATTCCCGGGATGAACCGTCCCCCCGAAGGCTGGAACGAATTCCCCCGTGCGAGTATCTATGTACCCGTTTGGTCCTGCCGGAGAGAGATAGCGCCCATCCTTCGTATTTACCAACCCTTCGCCTGCCGGAGCATAAAAGGTGCCGGTTCTGGGGTCAACGGCACCTGTGGGCATCTGGGGATGCGACAAGGGTTTGCCTTGAGCGCCAAGGGGCTCATCCACATCATCCGGGATGGACGATGATGGAATAGGGGTAGTTGGATGCCCGTGGGTTTGGGTCTGCCTTCCCGTACTGAAAGAACCATCTTTGGAAAAGGAGTCCAAGTAGGTGCGGTACGCCTCGGAAGCGGCAATGCCGGACATCCCGGTTTCCGAGGCATCACCGGCACGGATTGCCCGGTTTGGCAACGCAATGGCCAGGCAAGCCCAAGCTATCACGCAAAGGATTGATTTTCTCATGGCTACTCCAAGTGGCGATGCTTGCAGTCCGGACACGACCCCAAGTCCGCCCGTCTACTTTCCCATCCTCATGATGATTGGCGCGTCGTGAGTGTACCGAAGCAGACGCTGCATGATCTTGTCCCTTCGGTGCATCCTTCTGAGCTTTATCACCACAAAGAATAGAAACGACATCATGAACACCATTCCACCGATAATCGCACTCAGTATAACGTGATTCCCGGCAGTCATGAAGATGTCGCTCCAACAGATAAATGGGCATGATATAACGTCGTTTACCGGTGTCTGGCTTGACTTCCCGCAGTAGCATCCAGAGGTTGAACTGAGCGTATGCCTCGAAAATGGCAGCTTGTGGTGATTTAGCGTCGCTTCCTGACCTTCGACACCGTTTTACCTGGTGCTGAATATATACCCGTCAGCAAGGCTTGCCAAGAGCTTTTCGTTCGGGAGCAACGGAAGGCATGTCGGAATATCCGAGTCGTTGACCGGCGCTGAAGGATCGGTGAAGTACCTCAAGGCGGGCGATGAACAACCCCCCGGCCCGCGGATAAGCCGGGGGTGGGTGGACCTATTTCAAGCCCATGATGTCAAGCTCCGTCAAGCGCTTGCGCTTTCTTTTCGGGGAGGTGAGCAATGCAACCATGCCAAGGTCCTCGACACCCGGCACTTCATCTCGAAGAGGCTTTGAGATGCCAGCACCGAAGGGAGTGAAGCCCGCTGCCGGTTTGAAACTTGTCTCGGGACGGAAATCAACGGACGGCCGGGCATTGAGGACATCCGCGCCTTGCCGCTTTTCCGGGGAAAGCTCCAGGTCGGAAAAAACATCGCTTCGAACGAGGCCGATTCCCTCGCCTTGCGTCGGCACCAGGGCTTCAGGCAAAGCACTACCCGAACCCAATTTCGGCGCTGTCGAGTCCGCAAGCGTTCGCCGTGCCTCTTCGGCGATCCGGCGCTGCCGTTCCTCCTCGGTGAGATCGAAAAAATTATGGCTTGGTTCGTCCATGATCTAATCCTCCGCGTCACGTTCGAGCGTTTCCGCCGCATAGTCCTTAATTTCTCGCCGAAACGCACGGACAAATGCCGCCTGCTCTGCCCTGACGAGGAACCTTTCGCGGTCCTCCATTTCCTGCCGAATCAAGTTCGGATCGGAAAAACCGCAACCCTTCAAGACGGCTATGGCCGCCGGCAGACTGTTTTCGGCAAGATGACCCTCGATCACGGCGACGGCCTTCTCCGCCAATCCTCGCAGGCGGTCCCGCATCCGTTCAAATGCCTGCCTGCGGGCGGACTCCAGGGCAAGCCTGAAGGCTGGATTGAGGTTTTTCCAGCGGTTTACGGTCATCCGGGAGACCCCGACTTGTTCGGCAACAACTGCGTCGGTGGCCCCCGTCATGAGGAGCAAGACGGCCCGTTCCTGCTCGATGGAGAGCGGTTCGGGCTCTATGGAATCCTGTGCGTTTTTGATGACTTCTGCTATCATGACCGCAGTGGGTTCGTCCATTCCGGGTGTACTCCTTTCGGTTGGTTTGAAGTGTTTTCCGGGGACTTCACGGAAGAGATATTCCCCGGTTTCTGTTTTAGCTTGCAGGTCCTGATTTGCATTTCCCAATCCTTGCGCTCCGGCTTGGCGCACAACGACAGTCCAAGGTAGTCGGGGTTGTAGCAAGATGACAATTCCTCCAAGTACGTCCCGCTGAAAGGAACCGGGGAGAAGGAAGCTTCATCCCCTTCCGCCCACACCGCAAAGCACATGACCGGCTCGGTATAGAGCATGTCCACGCCGCTGTCGTAGAATACGCACCAGGTCGGTATATTGGGCACCACGGTGCCCGCAAGCCTTCTTTTACCCTCTACGGGTGCAATCATTGAGGATGCCTCCTTTCAGTCGCCTGAGCCTGCGCCTGAGCGTCGGGAACACGTAAAAAACCCGTCAACGCGTAGGGGCAGGGCGATGCCCCGCAAGGGGAAGAAAGTGCCGCCTGGACCCTCTGAGCCCCATCCTGCCGCTTCAGTGCCCGGCGCTGCCGCCGGAGTTCCTTCAAAACAAGAGCCAGGTCGTTCAACCGTTCGGTCAGGCGGGTTCGTTCAGCCTTCAATCGGGCAACATCGTCGGAAGGGGGGCCCCCCGACAGGGAGCCGATCAGAACCCCGGCGATCTGCTTTTCGATCCGGGCAAGAGAGGCCCGCAGTTCTTCGGCCTCGGCGTTGACTTGCCCCGACAAGAAGCGATTTGCCGCTATCTTCCCAAAGGTTTCAATTTGCATGGTTGATGCCTTCTTCCTGCGATGGTGATTGTGAGTTTCCAAAACCGAAAGTTTCCAGTTTCCTCCCTATAGGGAGGAGGGAGGAAACTTACGGCGAAGTTTCCGGAAAGTTTCCTAAAAGTTTCCATTTGCTTCCGGTGTAAATCCTTACCTGTAGCGGCTTTGTTGGTTTCCCCATGAGTTTGAGTTTCCTAAAGTTTCCAAGTGGGCAATTTCGGCTGAGTTTCCATGAAAGTTTCCTCATTTTTCACCCTTCCAGGGCACTAAACCCCAACTGCGTCAGCTTATTTTTTTCGGTCAGCCAGTGCGCGTTGATGGCTGCCGTTCGGACTTTACTGACGTAGCCTTTCGAGACCTTGAGTAGATCGGCAACGTCTGTTTGGTTCATGCCTTCATCGAGATACTTCAGGATTTGCGTTCGAGTCGCCTGTTGTGCACTTCTCCAGGTCCATTCCCGCGTGTCTCCCAGTGTATTGACAAGCTGGAAGTCCGTGTCGACAATCATGGGTAGGTGTTCGGTCTCGATTCGAGACTTCGTGAAGTTGACGATGAACCGAGCGCCTTGCTCGGCTGTGTAGTCATGAGGTTTTTTCAGGGATATGGATATATCGGCATGGTCTTCCCGCGCAGACGTGCCCCGCTGCTGGCCGGTTTTTCCTTCATGGTGGATCAGAATCGTGGTGATCCCTGCAAAGCGTAGCTGGAGCAGCCAAGCGCCGATCGGATCCCATTCTTCTTTGGAATTCTCATCGATCCCCCCACTCAGGGCAGCCAGGTTATCGCAAACCCAAACCTTGACCCCGAGATCCAGCAAAGTCTTTTGAAACCCCGCCCGCCACTCTTCGTTGAGCAGGTTGGCTTTTGGAAGCCCGAGACTGTGCGCATACGCATCGGAATAAACAAAAAGCTTGGATTTCCGGTTTGCCGTTCCAAGATCCTGGAGCCGTTTTTGTACGTCCTGCGCGGCCATCTCGCCGTCCAGGTAAAGGCAGTTCACCGGCTCACCGGGAGTCCACGGCCCGAACGGTTGGCTTTTGGTGACGGCATCGACCACACCCATTGCGAAGCCGGTCTTTCCTATCCCGCGCCATCCCGTGATGAAAATGATGGACTGCTCGGAGAGCCAGGGATGCAGGAAGGCTTTTTTTCCGGGAATCTGAAGAGAAACAAAGGCGTCGGCATCCAGGATGGCGTCCCCAAAACAGACCGCGTCGTCTCCGTCCGAATCGCTCGGCGCATCCTGCTTCCAGCGTGGGACCGCATTCACCAGTCGAAGCAAATCCTCCTTGCCGTGGTCCATGCCGAACCAATCAGAGACATCCCCCTTTGCGGGAAGGTCGGGCAGGTCCAGCATCTTCAAGTTTTGCCCGACAATGACGTTGGCCCGGTGGAGTTTTTCGAGAACATCGACTGCGTGCTTGCGGCCCGGCTCGTCGTTATCGGGGATAATCGTAACTTCTTCCACACCGCTGAAAGCGGAGCAGTATTCAGACCGCCACTTCCCAGCCCCACCCGGGCAAGTCGTGGCAGTGAGCCCAAGTTCGGCAAGGCGATCCGCGTCCTTTTCACCTTCAACGATGAAGACCTGACCGGCCTTGAGAACCTCGGGTAGCCGATACAAGACCCGTTCCACGCCGTTCAGATTCCAGACCCAGCCCCCATTGCCGTCCGGTCGTCGTTGACGAAAGGATTTCGGCTCCAGCCGTACGACTTCGAAGAGCAGGCTGCCGTTTCGATCCACGTAGGGATACCGCGCGACGATCCGCTTGGAAGGCTCGCCGCCGCCGCCGGTGGACCGTGCTGCCTGGCCGTTGCCCAGCCCCAATTCGTCCGAAAGCCGCCTGATGGCCTCCGCGGTCGAGACGCCAAAAGCTTCCGCCGTCAAATCGATGGCATCAGCCTTCTTCTGACAGGCGTGGCAGTACGCCAGCTCCCGGGTAACCTGGAGAGACGGGTTGGAATCCGAATGCCATGGGCACAGGGAGTTTCCCCGCTCGCGGAAGTGATCGGGCCAGTGTTCACGGAAGATCGCCCGGCAATCTAGAGCAGCCTTGATTTTGGGAATGCGATTATTGGCCATCGGATCGAACCCGCTCATGGCTAGCCCTTTGCCTTGTCCAGCCGCTCCATTAACCAATTAATAAAGGCCGTCCGCTCGTAGGCGACCTTGCGGCCAAGCAGAATTTTGCCCCCCGGCCCCCGACCCAAACAGTCCAAATTCGCCAGCGTTCCGGGGGAGAGCAATCCGCCGGTGAATCTTGCGGCCTCCTTGCGCGAGACCACGGGCGGCATTTCGGCCAGGAGTTTGCTTCGCAAATCGGTTTTCATAGTTTGTCCTCTCAGTTGTTGGTTTCACTGTTTCACAACGTGAGTCCAAATTACAATTAGGGAATAAAATCTAGCAAATTCAATAAAATAGGATATGGTTGGATTGTCACGATTTCGGAAAATGTCACGATTTATTCTGAGGCGGGGCAACAAAAAAGCCGCCCATTGGAGCGGCATGAAATATCACGATTATTTGCGATGGTTTATTTTTTCGGTGGTCGGCCCTTTGGCAGTTTTAGGCCCCATTTGGTCTTTATCTGCCGCACGAGGTAGCTATGCGCGGGTTGCTGTTCATCCCTCCATGCTTCCAGCACATGAGAGTGCGCAGCATATTCTGCAGCAGTCAGGGGTGGCATTCCTTGCTTTGCTCTCTGTTCCTGTAGGGCGTGTGCACGCAGTTTTGCGGCTTCCATTCGGCGTTGCCTTTTGTTCAGCGCTGCGGTTCGTTGTCTACCCGGAATCCCGCAGTTGTCTGCGTCATACGATGCGGCCGTGAAACTTTCCAGCCATTTTTCTTTCACGCTTGTCGGCACGCCGCCAGGATAGTGCCGCGCGAATTCCGTTTTCCAGACCGTTGCCGGGTCAAGTTCCTTCACCAACCTGTCGAGGTCGGCTCTCATTGCCGGAAGCTTTTCGTCGTACTCGCGGCGCACCGCGCTCAAGTACTCCTTGAAAGAGTCATAAGATTCGGGCTCCTTCCCCTTACGGGCGCTATCTGCTTTGATAACGGCATAGTGCTCTTCGTTGCTTTGGGCAAGCCATCTTTCCGAGCTTTGAATCCCAAACGCGAGACTGTTGATTTCTTGGGCTTTCTTGTCGGCCTCGTAGGAAGGCAACAGCCTGCTGTGTCTGTCGCGCCGCACAGGAGACTTTGTTTCCCAGCCAGCCATCGGCGGAGGGACTTCGATCCAAGGAATTACTTTGCCGGAGACAACAAGCTTATACAGATTGCCCGGCTTCTTGCGCTGTTTGAGAAGTTCGGCTCCGGTGATCCATTCAGTCGGTTTTGTCTCCGCTCCCTCGATGGGTCTGCCAAAGAGCACCCAATGCGGTTCGTTGGTTTTCACACCAACCGGATACTCATCGTCGGGTTTCATCACAACAAACATCCAATGATCTCTGAAATTGGCGGGTACAGTGTTCCGTGTGCCGTAAACCTCTTCGAATCCAGCGTCCATGAGCGCCAGGAATCGTGTTTTCGGGCGCAGCGTCTCAAGACGTTCTGTCGCCTGCACCAATTCATCGAATGCGTCTTGTTGCATGTTTGCAGTGTTGACATAGAAAACAACAACATATCGAACGGGAACCTTTCCACCAAGGGCGGCTTGGTGCTTCGATGCATAATGGTAGAGTGCAATCCGTTCGATTCCCGCGAGAGGGTACTTGTCGAGCCATCTCACGGCGGAGCGTTGAAGAATTCTGAAGTCAAGGATGGGAAAGAATTTCCGGTGATCCTGGTTTTGTTGCATTATGCGCCTCCTGTAAGCGCTCTCTGGTGGTTCTCCGGGGGAAGCCCGGCCAGGATACCGGGCTTGTCGGTCGAGGTAGCTAGCCCCGGCCTATCCCCCGGAAACCGATTATGCGTTCCCCGGTGCCTGGAACGGCAACACCTTCCCCTCTTCGGGTGCCGTCCCAAGCATTGCCAATGCTTTTGCTTTCGCGGCCTCGTTCCCGTGAACGTAGCGCATTGCCATTTGCACGGTGCGCCAACCCATGATGTCCATCAGGTCACGCGGCCCCAAACGCTGCGCGAGTCGGGTTGCCACGCTGTGCCGGATGGAGTGGAAGACGAGCCGGTCGCGCTTGCCCCGGCCCTCGTTCAATCCCATGTCGTCCACAACGGACTGGAAAGGATAAGGGGCTTGCTGGTACCTGGAGCCGTCTTCCTTGACGAACACGGGGGCATCGGCTGGTCCGGCGGCCATGGTATCGAGGAGTTCCGCCAAGGGTTCGGTTATCGGGATGGTGCGGGAATCGCGGTTCTTGGTGTCCGAAAAGACGATGCATCTCCGTGCATGGTCAATGCTTCCCCAGGTCAAATTGAACGCTTCCGATGCCCTACAGCCGGTCAGGAAGGCAAAGCGAGTGATTCTCCATGCGTGGACGTCCCGGCGGGCCAATTCCGCAAGGATTGCCGCTTCCTCCTTGTGGGAGACAACCCGAAGACGCCTGTTGTTCCCGGGTCCGGCAACACCGATCCGCTTTCCGGTTGGCGGGGGGTCGGACACCATGCGCCGGTCGTAGGCGTGCCGCATAACCCGGCGCAGCGTGCCTGTAATGTATTCCTTTGTTCTCGGTGACAGCCCCGCCGTCGAGAGCACCTTAACCAATTCATCCCATTGCTTGAGACCGATGGACTTGAGCGGCATCTTGCCAAGCAGGGGGCCAATCCACCGGGTGAAGTGCTGCTCTTCCTTGTTCCAGGAAGATTCTTTCTTCGACCTTTGGGCGGTTGGGAAGTAGGTTTCCGTCCAGTATTCGGAAAGGGACTTCTCCGCCTGAGCCTTGGCCTTTCGCTGTGCCGCTTCCGCATCCCGGGCTGCTTCGTTCTCGGCCCGTTGCTCCCGCAAAGTCACCGGCCCCGTGCCTTTTTCCTTGTTGTCCTTGATCTCCAGGCGCTGCTTGTATGCGCTCTCTGCCGTCACGCCCTCGGATGCCCAGCCCACCTTTTCATCCACGACCCGACCGTCAACCTTGTAGTGAAGGGCGAAATACCGGTCCTTTCGGATGCCGTGTTTCCTACTTGGATGCTCTCGATACCGTACCCCGGGGAATTGCGTCTTGATCCATCTCATCTGTACCACTCCTGTACCACCTTTTGGGGTGAAATAGGGTGTTTTTGCGTGATGCTCAGTGAAGGCAGAATATCCGAAATAGGCTTTACTGTCAAGGCTTTTCGTTATGCCGAGTAATAGTGCGTGAAGGCTATTCGGAGGGACTTAAAATCCCTTGGCGCTTGTCGCCGTGCGGGTTCGAGCCCCGCCCCGGGCACCAGTTTATGGATTCTACGATCTTGGGGTGATGGGAAAAACTTGAGTTTGTCCCCAATTTGTCCCCATTTTATTGAAAACTCCGACCACCACCTCCCCAAGAGGGCAACGGGCTGAATTCCCGAAGTCATTTCTCTTCGGAGGTTGGGCAGGTTCAAATTCCATCGCCAGTTCCAGAACATCAAGGTGTTACGGTAACCGTGCCCTGTCCCCTTTCTATTGGGAAAGCAAGGGGAAACATGTAGAAGGAAAACGCCCCGTTTGGGGATGTAGAGATGGGTAGATGGCCACGGGGACAATATCCGAGAGAGGCATAAGCATGTCTACCGTGAAAGTAGAGCGCCCACTCCGGGCGGAATTGTGTCTTGAACTAAGCCTCCCAATGTCGGATCGTCCGCTCGATGCCCGTAGCTTTCCTCGATGAGTTGTTTGACTCGCTGATTAAGGAAGGCTGGGTCCAATATCCGCTGGATCGCTGAAACGAAATTGCGTCTCATTGCGATAAGCGCCTCTTGAGGACTCTCGAATCGGCCGAGCGTTCCTCCCAGGATTCTCTCAGCGGCCATGAGCGGATCAAGGGCTGGGTGTCGATATCCTTGGTAGGCCGAGGGCTTGTTGGCGCCGTGGTCATCGACACGTATGTTTGGTAGGAAGAAGCGGCCTCGGTCAATCAACGCAGATAGGCGGCAACGGCTTCGCCTGAGCAAGGATTCGGATTCCGGGGTCACTGTTCCTCCCCCCATGCCTGCATAAATGGCCTCACTTAGAACATCAACCGCTTCCGATGCCCAGGCCCGGATGTCCCTAAAATACTCAGCTGTAAAAGCAACAGCATTGAGTCGCGTTCCCAATTCCTTCCATTGCTTCGTAAGTTTGCCAAGATACCAAGTAACCCACACCCCTGCAAGCGTGGCCAAGGCTCAGCAAAATCCCGCCATCAAGCTTATCAGACTAGAGTCCATTGCCGCCTCCGATTGAATTAGTCAAATAACAAAGGATCGATTGTCGCTCAGCGCTCCATGACAGCCGTGACATGACTCTGGAACTTCAGGGGTCGGACAGAAGAGAAGGAAGATCGAATCGCATGACGCGGAATAGGGCACTAGGTTTCTGTCGCCACTGACGCTGAATAGGTCTCTCGGAGCAAATCACGGAGTTCCTTTAAATCACTATCCTGCTCACCAGTCAGGCAGTAGATCAGTGCCGACTGAAAGAGCGCAAAAGCATCCTCTGAAAGTGCAGCCCCCACGCCGGTGATCGCGGCAGTATCGCTCTCAACTACAACTTGGATCCGATCAAACCGTGCGATGGCTTCCTTGAGATCGGCATGTGCCTTGAAATTAGGCGGGCAATAGAAGTATTGCCTGTAAAGCAGGCACTCGACCCTTCGGGTCATTTCAGGGGGGACGCCGGCGCCATATCCCTCCTGCGTGCTATAGCACGGCACAACAAAACGATACCTCTCATGGAGGTGTTTTTTCCCCTTTTGAAGCAAGAGACGATGCAGTTCCGAGTCCACCTCCGTATTTGAGGCGACGACTATTCCACGTCTTCTTTTTGCTCTCTGGCAAAGCAACTCCTCATGAGATCGCAGTTCCAGGTACTTAACGGGGAGATTCCTGTTCGAAACACGGAAATCATCCTTCCGATTCGCGTTGCGAAGAACAAACTCGACGCTCTCATGCTCTTCGGGTTGGCTTCTCTCGACTTCGAGGATTCTCGGGATGGGATCGATATGGGGCGTGACAATCCAACAAAAATCGCCGGGGGCCAGCCGTTTCGGATCGGCCGGCACATAGTACTCTTGAGGCCTGATGTAATGCGTGATGCTCACTCTAACTCAATCCGAGCGACCCCTTGAAGGCCCGTCTGCAGATCGTCGCCATCCATAATATCCAGCGCCTGGAGAAAAACATCGTCGATCAGCTCGGCAGCTACTGCCGCCTCACGGGCCAGATCCTGCTTGTTCCTTCTCATCTTCGCAACAAGTTGAGCGATATGCTTCTTCCCCTTCTCGACGTCCTTCTTAGAAGGTTTCTTCAGCTCAACAGGTTTCATTCGTTGAACCGGACGCGCCTTTGAGAAATCGAGCAAGTCGCCTTTCCGAACATCTTCCATGGGTTCGGTGTCAAAATACACGTAGTCGAGAAGTGCCTGGGTGTCGTCACCGAACTTTCGGATACTCTCTCGGAGAGGATACAGGACCTCGCTTGGGATGCCACTTTCCAGTTTCTCAGCCGAGGCCTCCCGACATGTGAAAAGAAAGTAGTCCTTTTCCTCGAATTTGCTTGGAACTGGAGTCCGGCAAACCTGGCCACCGGCAGCAAGCGTTTCTATCTCCTGCATGACTGCGGAACAATACGGGCCATAATGGACAAATGCCCATGGAAGCCCCGTCAGCGTCTTGCCGCCGTGAACCCTGGCATAATACAGATCGGCCAGGTAGACGAACTTGACCAGCCGGACCGTGGTCAATTCCATCTCACGCTCTGTCGCAAACCAGACTATGTAACGGATGAGATCGGCTGCCTTCATAAGAGACCGAATGACTTACTTTTCCTGGATGTCATCGTGATGAGAAACCTGTGCGCCGAAAACGAATATCACGGCTATCATGGTAAAACAACACGAATCGTTCGGCAAGGACGCTTCACCATCACCCTTCTACATGGCGGGGCCACATCCCTGAAAGGCAACGGCTTCCTCCCGAAAAATATTAACGGGAATCTCCCCGAACACGGGCCCGTCAGTCGTCGGTCCCGGAAGCCTCATACGTCAGTCCGAACACGGTGTCCGTCACCCATCGCCGGAACGACTCGTTGTCCATGAACTGCTTAAAGAGCTCCGTGTCATCCTTGAGCAGACCCGTCATCACGCGCAGGAGCGCCTTGTCGTGTTCGATGCGGGCGTTCTGCTTGTCGGAGTACTTCCTGGCGTTCTGATAGGCCGTGTCGGCCGCCACGCGATTCGGGATGTCCTCGGTGAGCAGCTTGTGAACACGGTCGGCATCCGTCCATGGGATATTGCCGAACTGATCGTTGAAGGTCCTGAGGATGTTCGAAAGCCGGTCCAGCTCCGGCTCGGGCTTCCGCCCGGCGCCGCTTGTCGGCACCGGCTCGATCTCGGCATCCGCATCCGGAAGCTGGATCTTCACGGCCGCCTGCTTTTCGACGCGGTAGCTGTCCATGTCGATGACCTCGAGGATGCCCTTTGAAAGATCCTCTTCAACCGGCGCCGGAAGCTTCGGGACCAGGAAGTCCAGAAAGATCGACAGCTTCTCCCATTCGGCGTTCGTGTAGGGCAGGATTTGGGCGAGGAAGCCGTATGTGCGCAGGAAGGCCTTCGCCTTGCCCTTGAAGTCCACCTGTCCGTCTTCGTCGAGTTGCTCCCTGTAAACGGCCACGCACGCATCGAGAATCGGGTCGAGCCGGTCGCGGTCCGCACCACCGAGGTAGAGCGTCACCAAATCATCGATCTGAGAGGCCGCATAGACCTGGTACCCGTCGAGCGCGGCTTTCAAATCGTGCAGCTTGTTGGGGTCGGTCTCTTCCGAGAGAATCGTGGTGCGGTAGTAGTCGGCGAACGCGAGCTCGATCGTATCCGCATCATTCATGAAGTCGAGCACGAAGACGTCGTGCTTTTGAGGCCGGGCGCGATTCAGGCGCGAGAGCGTCTGGACCGCCTTGATCCCGGAAAGCACCTTGTCCACGTACATGCTGTGCAGGAGCGGTTCGTCATAGCCGGTCTGGAACTTGTCGGCGCAGATCAGAAACCTGTATGGGTCTTCCTGGATCCTGTCGGCAATCTTGTTGGAAGGGAAACCGTTGAGCGATGCTTCGCTGACCTTCGCACCACCGAATTCGTGCTCGCCCGAAAAGGCGACGATCGCTTTCCAGCGGCTTTTGCGTTCGACCAAGTAGTCACGGACAGCGTGGTAATACTGAACCGCGCGCTCGATGCCGCTCGTCACAACCATCGCCCTCGCCTGTCCGCCGATCTTGTTAAACGCCAGCACCTGCTCGTGAAAATGGTCCACCATGATCTCGGCCTTGAGCCTGATCGCGTGTTCGTGGCTCTCCACGTAGCGCCGCAACTTCTTTTTCGCCCGCTTGGTGTCGAACGCCGGGTCTGCTTCGACCGTCTTGACCAACTTGTAATAACTGTAGACGGGAGTGTAGTGCTTGAGCACGTCCAGGATGAAGCCCTCCTGGATCGCCTGCTTCATCGTGTAACTGTGGAAAGGCCGGTGAGGAACCGTGCCGTCTGTCTGCGGCTCGGGGTCGCCGAAGATCTCCAGCGTCTTGTTCTTGGGCGTGGCCGTAAAGGCAAAGTAACTGGCGTTGGGCAGAAGCTTTTTCGCCTCCATCAAACGATTGATCTTGTCCTCGACGGTTTCGTCGTCCTCTTCGGCACCGGCAGTGCCGAGCGCCATGGACACCGCGGCGGAGGTGCGCCCGCCCTGGCTTGAATGCGCCTCGTCGATGACAATGGCGAAGCTTCGCCCGCGATGCTCGCCGCCGATCTCCTCCAAGATGTAGGGGAACTTCTGCACCGTGCTGATGATGATCTTCTTTCCCCCGGAGATGAACTTTCGCAGATCGCCCGAGCGCTCGGCGTGCCCAACAGTGGAGCCCACTTGCGCGAATTGCCTGATGGTGTCCCGGATCTGCTGGTCGAGGATGCGCCGGTCGGTGACGACGACGATCGAGTCGAATACCGTCGCGCCGTCCCTTGCGAGGCCGATCAGTTGATGGGCGAGCCAGGCGATGGAATTGGACTTGCCGCTCCCCGCCGAGTGCTGGATCAGGTAACGCCTGCCCGCGCCGTCCTGCCGGGCGCCGGCCAGGAGCTTGCGCACCACATCGAGCTGGTGGAATCGCGGCCAGATTTGTGTCCGCCGTTTCCTGCCGGTCTTTTCATCCTTTGTCGTGACGATCTGCGCATAGTTTTCGAGGATGTCGGTCAACCCGCTACGCGTAAGGATACGCTTCCACAGGTAATCGGTTTTGAGGCCGTTCGGATTGGGCGGATTCCCCGTGCCGTCGTTCCATCCCTGGTTGAAGGGCAGGAACCACGAGGCCTTGCCCTTGAGCTGCGTGCAGAAACGGACCTGGTGATCGTCCACCGCGAAGTGCACCACGCAGCGGCCGAATTCGAAAAGCCTCTCGCGCGGGTCGCGATCGCGCATGTACTGCTGGACGGCGTCAGCGACCGTCTGCTTGGTGAGGCTGTTCTTGAGCTCGAAGGTGGCGACGGGCAGCCCGTTGATGAAGAGCACGAGGTCCAGCGCACGCCGCGTCGCGTCGCGGCTGTAGCGGAGCTGCCGCGTGACGCTGAATCGGTTGGCGGCGTAGCGCTCCTCTGCCTTGACGTTGCCCGGAGACGGCGTGCCAAAGAAAAGGTCGAGATGGTGCGGTCCGTGCTTGATCCCGTGGCGCAGCACATCGATGGTGCCTCGTCTGCTGCTCTCGCCTTGCAGGCGCGCGAGAAACTTGCGGCGGGTCGAGCCGTCCAGGCCGAGATCGAGCGCTTCGGCGGCGCGGGGCTGGGTCTCCCGCAGGAAGGCCGAGAGTTGTGCGAGGTCCACGCAGTACTCGGGGTCATAGTCCTCGGGCGCACCGCAGAGCCAGCCCGCCCCATACGCCGCCGGCCGCTCGCGGGCCTCGTCGGGGGTGTCGGGGCCGGGATCACAGGGCGAGCCGGTCAACGCCGTGCAAATCAGCCGTTCGAGACCGCGTTCGCTGGTGTCGGTGCGCATTCCGTCCGCTCCATCAATTACCCGTCAATTAAATTACAGTTTGCATTATGTTTCCAGATCAATGAGTTACGGTCGTACACTATCCCAGAACCACGGGTTTTGTCCATTGCCCGTCAATCACCGCTCAGGCCCAGCAGGGCACGTATTTCATCAGCTTCCCGGCCGCATCCTCGTCAAAAGGCCTGACCATGCCCGAATCGACGGCCTCGCAGATCTAGCGCGATACCACGGCTTTGTTTCTCTCCTTTCTGCTCCCTCAGCGTCTCGGTACGGCCTTTGCCACGGTACTGGATGACCCGTATCGCCTTCCGTTTGAGTGTGGGGAAGTCGGTCAGGCGTTTGGAAAAGAGCATTGCGCCCAGATTCGTGATGTCATAACCGCCTGCTTCACAGGGCCGTACCAGGTTGTCGTCCGCCAGGGCGGACAGGATACCGTCGCGGTTCTCCGGCAGCGGCCGTTCGAGCAGATCGAAATAGGTGGGATAGTCCATGAGCCGCAACACCCGCTCGCCGCTGCACCGCTCGGCGGCCACACCGTCCTCGAACGGAGTACGGTCGAAAACCCGCCACAGTGCCCGTTCCTTTTCCGGGAAATCCTTCAACTTCTTCTTGTAGGAACCGACTCGGATGAACTCGTTCCCCTGGAACCGCACCGGATGGCGGAAGGCCCGCCCGATTTCCAGCAACGCCACCGTCTGCCCGTCCACGACGACCTCGAAAAAGTGGAAGTGAATCTTCGGATCGAGGAGGCGCAGCAGCCAGTTCTCCAACTCCTCATTGCCCACCTTGGCCGCCGCCGGCCTGGACCTTGTACCGACCACCCGGTGAGTACCATCTTCGATTCCCCAGACCAGGTAAGCAAAGGCCTTGCCTGCCAGTGCGGCGGAATTGGCCAAAGCCGACAGGTATTCCCCTATCTCAGAAGGATTATCGTTATCGACCTTGAACTCCACCCATTCCGTCTCTTCCGGCAGCTTACACAGTTCTCGAACGAGACTGACGAGATACTCCGCACTGCGATCGGCGGTCATACGTCGACCTCCTCGCTTTCGGCTTCCGGCTCGACGCCATCCATCTCCCCCTCATCCGGCACCTCGGCCTCATCCTCCAATACCTCCGGCAACGTCGCAGCCGCATCGCGCACGTCAAGCTTCCCTGTGACCACATCGGTGATCAGCCGGGTGCGGTATTCGTGGAGGAGAGAGAGTTGGTAGAGTATTCTATGGGCTCCTTGATCCAGCTGCGTCAGTGCAAGGTCGAGGAAAGTCACCAACGACTCTTGTTCTGTCATCGGCGGAAACGGAAAACGATGCGCTCTCAGCTTGTCGCCGGTCAAGTGTGCAATAGTACTCACGTGCCCATCGTTGAAGGCGTTGCCTTTTGCTGCTGCCCGGAGCGAGTAATACATGAAGCGCGGCAAGTCCTGCCCAACATCCCGAGGGCGAAGCCTATGCAATGCCTTCTGAAATCCGCACACGACTAGGCTGCCCGTCCAGAGTGCACATCTGCCGACCTCGCCGCCTTCGCATACAAGCAAGTCGCCCTGTTGAAGAGTATAGCGGGTGTATTCGGTCGGCGGAATGTCCATCATCGGGAGTTCTTCTACGTTGATTCTGTCCCATTGAACGTCCGTATTCCGCAGATAAGGAAGCAGGTGGGTGCCTGTAATCCGCTTGGAGTCGAGCATTTTGCCAAGGCATTGCGAGTACCTGTGTCGCAACGCAGCGACCTCCCAATGCTCCGGCACATCCCCCAGCCATTCCACGCCGGAGGGCTTGAGGCGGACATTGGGGTCGAGACCGCGCGTGACGGCATTATGGATGATGGCCTGCTTCTGCTCTTCCAGCAACTTGATCAGCTTCTGTTTGGCGCGAATGTAACGCCTGATGCGCCGGTCCACATGGTTGAGGAAACGGACGATGGCGGCTTGCTCGTCGAGAGGCGGGACTGGAAGCAGGATCGACTTGATCGCAGCATGACATAACCCGTAACGGGTTACACCGTTCGCCTCTGTATGAAACTGATAAGCAACGGGCCTGCTCTGCAGAGCCCGAAGGAGGTACTCTCCTTGAAGTCGGTCGCGCGACGGACGCAGGATCGCCAAGTGATAGCCGCAGATAAGATCATCGGCCGGCTGCTCGACCAAAGCGGGCACACCGATGTCGTTCCAGGCTTCCGAGTCCTTGGTAATCAGCACGTCCCCATGCTCAAGGCGAAATCGTGCAATCTCTGCTGGACAGGCTGTGGCTCGCATGAAGGGCAGACCATGGCGGATACGATCATGCTTGTAAACATCGATGTAGTTGCAAAGCCGGACAGGTACTTCGCCATCCTTGGCGTGCTTGTCAACGTTACTCACTCGCATTTCGGCCACATTGCGAATCCGCCGCACCTCCCAATGTTCCGGCACCTTGCCCAGGCAAGGCACGCCGGAATCTTTATATGCAGGATAGGGTTCGAGCTGTGAGATCACCCCTTCGCCCTCCATAAAGAGAGTTCCTGCCAATTCGATGGGAAACCCATAAGTGCCGTATCAATGATGGGATTCTCTGCGATGAGTTGTTTTACACGATAGGGCCAGGTGGTACCCGGGCTCATTAGTTTCAGCAGATAGCCGAGCATGACGAGAGTATTATATAAATATCTCTCAGCGTCCCGGTTAAACCAATCGATAATCCCACTTGGCCGGCGTGGAATAATCATGGTGATAGTGAATTTGCGGTTCCAGAGCCTGCTGTGATGTGCAGCGTAATTGCGTACGTGCGTCAGATGGTGCATAAAGGATCTCAGTATCAATTCATCCATGCCAAATATCGCGGAGATGTCCTCGCGATCTCGATTTTTCCTAAGATTTTGAAACCATTTCGATAACTGACCGAACGACATGATTTCGCATGCAACCCAAATAGGAGGCAGATGAGGTTCATCATATGTATTTTTGTAATGAGCTATAAATGTTTCACGACTACGCTTAAACTCATCGCAAAGGCTTTTCAAACAAGATTCATATATATCATCCGATCTGAATAAGCTCTTATCGAGATAGGCATGACTTCCATACCTGTTTCCGAGAACGTAGGCGAAGCGTGTGCGAAAAGAGACCTCCATGCGTTCGATGGCTTCGATTACCAGGAGCCTTAACTTGCGGTCAAAAACATAGAGCGACAAGGGATGCTGGAATTGTGTCCCTGCTTTGAATCTGTGGGCACCTGACTCTGCCGGCGCTTCAAAGACCAGCCAGTACGCCCGAAGCCTGTAGTAGTTGATATGTGTAAGGTATCGGGCAGCCCGCTGTCGATCCGGTATTCCCATGCCGCGAGAGATGAGGAGATCGACTTGCTGTTCAATCGAAAGGGGGGGCTTATCGTATTTCACGACAAAGCCCCCCGAAATGAGTAACCCGCCACGGTGCGCATGACCGGGCAAACCCGGCAGAGGCGCGGCGGGTATTTTTCGAGCGTTGTAGCTGAACGATAATAGCCGACTCTCATCTTGTCAAGCCTTTTATCCGGGGACCGTGCGTGATCCCGGCAGATGCAAAATCACCCGAGAATCTCTTCCAGCAGCCCGTCGGTTTCCCTTTCCAGCGCCACGATGTCGGCGCGGATTTCTTCGAGGGTGCGCAGGGGTTGCGGCTTGTAGAAATAGCGGGTGAACGAAATTTCGTAGCCGGTCCTGATTGACGAATCGTCTATCCAGGCATCCGGGACGTGAGGCAGGACCTCGCGTTTGAAGAAAGCTTCGATGCCCCCGGGTTCCATGAGGGGCACCTGCTCGGTGTCACGCAGTTCGGTATCGGGTTCGTATTCGACGACCCAAACCTTGTTGCCAACGGGCGTTGCAAAAAGTCCGTGGAGCGAGTCCGGCTGGGTCTTGCCGGGCTTGTGAACTTTCATGATAACGGGGGCCGCGGTCTCGTCTTTCCTGGCGAGCGCGGTTTGGAGAAGTTTCAGGCGCCTGGCGGTGAGCTTCACGCCGGACGTTTCAGCGACCGAGTCGAGCTCCGCCAGGAAAGCGTTGTAGTCCGCATGCGGTCCGGGGCCAAGGGAAGCTGCGACTTTGTCGATAAGGTCGGCAAGGGGAACTTCCCCCGCCTCGTTCGCAAATCTCCTGAAACCGGAAAGTGCCTCGGAAGTAAGATCAACGCGGAGCCTGAGCGGCCGTTCAACCGTCACTTTCCAATAACCGAAAGCGGCATTGGGGAAGATCTGCGACTGCTCGGTCTCCTCGAAGGCGAGAAAGGCATCGCAGACGCGCCGAATGTCCTCGTCAGACAACTCGCAGTTCTTCTTGCCAAGGTTTTTTCGGAGAGGCTTGAACCACTGCGTGGCGTCGATGAGCTGCACCTTGCCCTTGCGTTGTTCGGGCTTGCGGTTGCCGAGCACCCAGATGTAGGTGGCGATGCCCGTGTTGTAGAACATGTTGAGGGGCAGGGCGACGATGGCTTCCAGCCAGTCGTTCTCGATGATCCAGCGGCGGATGTTGCTTTCGCCCTGGCCCGCGTCGCCGGTGAAGAGCGAACTTCCGTTGTGCACCTCGGCGATGCGGCTGCCGAGCCTGGTGCCCTGTTTCATCTTGCTCAGCATGTTGGCCAGAAAGAGCATCTGGCCGTCGGAGGAACGCGTGATGAGTGAGTACTCCGGGTCGCCGGCGTGCTCGATCACAAAGCGAGGATCCTTCATGCCGCTCTTGCCGCCCATCCGATCGAGGTCGCTTTTCCAGCTCTTACCGTAGGGCGGATTGCTGAGCATGAAGTCGAACTCGCGCGACGGAAAGGCGTCGTTTGACAGGGTCGAGTATTCCGGCCCGCCGATTATGTTATCCGCTGCGTCACCTTCGCCCTTAAGCAACAGGTCCGCCTTGCAGATGGCGTAGGTCTCGGCGTTGATCTCCTGGCCGAAAAGATGGGTGGCAACCTGCTTGCCGTGTGCGTTGGCGAATTCTTTCAAAGTCTCTTCGGCAACGGTCAGCATGCCCCCGGTGCCGCACGCTCCATCGTAGAGCAGGTAGGTGCCCGACTCGATCTCATCGGCGATCGGCAGGAAAACCAGCTTCGCCATCAGTTTCACGGCGTCGCGCGGGGTCCAGTGCTCACCCGCCTCTTCATTGTTTTCCTCGTTGAACCGGCGGACCAGTTCCTCGAAAATTGTCCCCATGCCGTGATTGTCCAGGCCGGGGTGCTTGACCGAGCCGTCTCCGTTGAGGACCGGGTAAGGGCTCAGGTTTATGTCCGGGGAGAGAAACTTTTCGATCAATGTGCCCAGCGCATCGGCCTTGGAGAGGCGTGGGATCTGGTTGCGGAATTCAAAATTGTCGAGAATCTACTGGATGTTGGGGGAAAATGCATCGAGATATGCCTCGAAGTCGGCCTTGAGCTGCTGCTGACCGGCACGCGCTTTGAAATCCCGCAAAGTGAACACTGATGTGTTGTAGAACGCTTCATCGGCGGCCGAACGCAGGGATGGCTCCTGGTGGACGACCTTTGCCTTATCGAGCGAGGTCTTCATGTCGAGAACGGCCTGCTTGGTTGATTCAAGCACAGCATCGAGCCTACGCAAGACGGTCATGGGCAGAATGACGTCACGCTACTTACCCCGGACATAAAGGTCGCGCAGCACATCGTCGGCAATACCCCAGATGAAGTTCGCAATCCAGTTGAGTTGAATTGGTTCCATGGTTCTCCGTAATCTTGGGCGAGCCTAAACTGGGCATCGCCAAGAATATGTGCATGCCCTGGTTCGTCGATCTTTGTTGTTCCTCCCTTTGCGGGCCGCACGACACGGCCTACGAAAGGCCACGCTGTTCGTAGCCGGGTTGTATGTGAACCCATATCATTACTCGTCTGCCCCAAGATACACCGGACAGGCTTTCTTGCCCAAACGGAAAAACATATAATGGCTACAAATGGGCTCGTGAGAAGAGGTCGACAAGAATCGCCGGGTGGAAGGGCCTCCAATCCCATGGCGCCTGTCGCCGTGTGGGTTCGAGCCCCCCCCCGGGCACTACTCCAGGAAACATATGATTTTTGCTGTTTCGTTAGGGAACCAATAATTTGACCCAATCATGCAACTTGCTGCATTTATGACCATTTTATGATTGTGTTTGCCTACCGTGCAGAAACCCCTCCTTAAGGTTGCCGTATTTTCGAGATCTCCAAGATGGAAAAGACGGAAAATGATGCAGTTATGCCAACTTATTTAATGCGGTTACTATAGTTTTGCTGCGGGAAAATCAAGTCTTCTGTTCTAAAGCCTCGCGCTTTAGACATTTCAAGGAACTTCTCAATAATCTCTGGTTTCACAGATGGTGTTCTGGCCAAAAGCCACAAATAGTTCGTAGTCGGACCGGATACAAATGCATATTGATAATTTTCGTGATCTAATTCGAAAATGACGTAAGATCCATAAAACGGCCCAAAAAATGAAACTTTCAAGTATCCTTCTGATTCCTTGTTCACAAAATATGCTTTACCTTCGATTGATTTCCATTTCTTCTCTGATTCCGAAAAACCTCGATTGATTACCAATACTCCACCATCTTTTCTTAATGCGTATTCGGCAGTAACCTGGTTCAAATCCCTTTCAAATGATTGATCTAATCGGGCAATTTCGTACCACTTACCCAAGTACCTATCCAGTTCAAAGTCAGTAACGGGCCTTACTAATTGTGGTATGCCCAAGCAACCACAGAGCATTAACGCACTGGTTATTAACAGCAGCCTTCTCAAAGTGGCCTCCTAATACCTAATACGGATTTACCTAGAAAATAGACTCCCGTGTGAGTCTGTTTTCATGCCTTGTGGTGACGCCGGCGCCATGGGCAATTGCGTTCAAAATGATACTCTAAAAGCGTGGGGGACGTATCCCCCCCTCGCCGCTTCGCGGCTCCGTGTGGCGCTGAGGCAACGGCCTTCGGCCAGTCGCCGACAGCGCCGAGCACTCGGCCTCACGCGCTTGCGCGTGTGGCCGAAACTTGGGGGGTGCGGGGGAATCATTCCCCCGCTCTTTTGTGCTTGAAAGATCCATCTTGCACGCAACTTCGTATAAAAAGTGATTGAGCGGAACTGTTCATCCCTGGGACGCTGAGGGGAACCCTGGGCAAGAAAGAGGCAAAAGCGGTCTGTTCTGTGGGTGCCTCGTGAGAGTTGGCTCTCCTCATCGTCCTGATTTGGCAATATATTTTAGTCCATAGCAGGGAGTTTTCAACGGAGTGCATGCGTCTTTCTGTTCATCATTCCAATGGCCCTGATCGTTGGCATTCTTGACGAACCGCTCGGCTTCAAGTTTCGCCCTACCCCACACCTGCGCGGTATCGGTCGAGCGGTTCTTCCTGTTCTGAACAAAAACCGCAATGGAAAGTTACGCCATGAGCCTATCCGCCTCCGCTTCCTTTTGAGGCACTTGGAGGTATTTCCACATTTCACGCTTCGAATCGGCGGAATACTTCGATCGTTGGGTCGCCTCGTATTCCTCGCATCCGGCCATGAGCTTGTGCAGCGCATCCGTCACCATTTGGAGCGTACCGCTCTTCAGGAAGCGCTCGAAATACGCGCTCAGTCTCGAGCCCAAAAGCGCAAGGCCGTTATCATCGCAGAAAACAATATCCTTCTTCCCTGCAGCAAGGATGCGCCTGGCCGCATATAAATCATACAAGGGCTCGAAGCTCTCAGGCACCAAGCGAGCGGTCATCCAATCGTGGTGCTCTGCTTCGTTGGGCAAGGGTTTACCTGTTTCCCTGTCTATCCTGGTGAGTTGCGCTTCCTTGATCATCTTGAAAAAGTCAAAGGGAGGTTTCCTTCTGGTGAATTCCTGGAAGGTGCGGTGCCTGACATTCTCCCTGGTCATTTTGCGTCTCCTGTAAGCGCTCCTGGCGGGTGACCCAGGGGAAAGCCGGGGGTCCTTAAGAGTTGCTCGATATCACGATATCTTCCGGCACTGGAACCGGACAGAACCCAAATGAGCTCAATGGATTTCATCGACCGAAAATCGGCGGCCGGGGAGGCTGCCCGGGAGGATCACGAGACTGTTGCCGCCATCGCGCATGAACGTGCCTGCGCCATGTGTACGTGGCAGCCCGCTCACCATCGGTGGGGGCTGCCACGGACGCAAATGCGGTGAAGCAAGTTGTTGTTTCTCACGAAATTCCGAGATACCCTTTATGAACCTGCGAATCTTCGGACCGCTCTTACCCGAGGTGCCCTGCGCCGCCGACCGATCACGCGTCATTTGCGCGTTGCACTCCCAATGTTCCCCCCAACCCTTGCGAATCAGGGCGCCGTGCAATCGCGACGTCCTCGGGGAAGGAGTAGTGGCACTCAATCGTGCGATCCAGGAGCCCCAGTTGCCGGCTCAACTCGGCATGACGGTGCGGCGGCAGGGTTTGCACCAGATTTTCCAGCATTGAACGCATCCGCCGCATGATTTGGACGCTGCCCGCTCCGCAGTGACGTATTTCGATGCAGCTGAGGTGCACGAAGTCTTCCCAGTTCGGAGTACGGAAAATGAGCCGCGGCCGGCCATAGGCGTCACAGAGCCGCTCCCCGCCCAAATGCCTCATTCCGACGCGCCTGAGCAGACGGTGAAGCTGGTCGATGGCGAGCACAGCCGTCGTCGGATCGTTGATGGCCGGTGACAGAGCTTTGATCGCAATATCGACCAGAATGCGGAACGCAAAGGTCGGGTCCTGCTCGATCGTGCGTTCGGATCCGAGTGCAACCGCCCCGGCCAGATGACGCTCATCGATGGCGCGGGCACCGTCATACAATTGAAACAGCGGTTCGTCCCTGGCCACGAAGTCTCCTATCTGCGGGACGAACTCGATGATTCCGTCGGCCATCCGCGCCTGCTCGACCAATCCTGCCAGATTGACGGCAAGCACAATGCCCGAGGCACCCTCATTGGCAACGGTCCGACAAGAACCCGCGGGCATGTGAGGTGGCTCGACAGCGCCCGCCTGCACGGTAGGCGCCGGGTAAATCACATCGATGACCGCCAGCCCGGCCTCTCCCAAGCGGCGCACGAGGCTGACAGGGCGCAGAAATCGCGCCGCGTAGTCGATCAGGTAAAGGAAAACCACCATCGATATCATCCCCAATAACGCCGCAATGAAGATGTTGAACTGGTGGACGATCTGGCCGCCCATTCTGAACAAAACCCTCAAGCTGAACATCAGGGGAAGATGAAGTAACTGACGGTGAACCGGATCGTATTGTCCCGCAGCAGCGTAGTGGCAATGATCCGAGGCGTGTACTGTCCTCCCGCGACTTGAATCGCCACGAGCAGCGAGCCGAATGTGAAGACGACGAAAGACAGATTCAAGGTGACGATCGTTTCGAGCAGCGAGCGCGCTCCAACCATCGTTACGCCCATGAACGCGGTCGACTCATCGATTCGGCCTGTTCGCAGGAGCCACCCGCCGATTCCGTATGTTATGCGGCTGGTCGCCCAGAAAGCCAGCAAAGCGAAAAAGGGCATGATCCACAACGAGGATCTGATGTAACTCCTGATGACGTACCGTCGATTCCAGTCCATTCGACCGTTCTCCTTGATGTCGGATGTCACGTGCATACCCGGCGCTATCCCGGTTTCCCGCGCCGATCAACCTGCAGGCCCACGCCCGTTGCAAGAACCTTCCGCTAACCGTCTGCATACATGGAACGTGGAGACCGTTCTCTTCATGACTGCCTCCGGCAGGCTTCAAACGCTCAGGGTCGGTCACAAATGCGCCGCGGGTTTTGTTTCGAAGCCCGTTCGAGCAGCCGATTGCACTCTCCCGCACAATGGACGCTGAGGCATGACGGTATCACCCCGGGATCACTCTTCCCGCACCGGAAATCGTCCCGCGACAGCGGTCCGCCAGGGGACGAACTCCTGTGTCCCTGCTGCCGGCACCACTCGACGGCTCGTTTCTTGTCGTGCACCTAAGGAATGATGAAATTGGGCCGGGGTTCAGTCGGTAAAGCCGCCCGGCGGCGGGTGAAGCACTCGTCCCGGCTTGAAAGCCGGATCGGCCGTTCCGGCTCGGTTCGATATTATGAAAGGACAAGGGTCAAAATGCAACCGGCTCCGACAGCGGGTCCGGCACCGGATTGAAAAGTATTTCGACGGGGGGAAAGGGGCGGATGCCGTTGAGCGTTGCTGAAACCGGGTTTTGAAATTCCCCGGCGCTTGTCTTCGTGCGGGTTCGCGCCCTGGCGAGGGCAGGCGGCGGCCCCGCCGCCGTCAGTATGCTCCCGGAATTGGGCGAAATTCGCTTGACAGAACTGAGTCCGGATGATTTACTTCCTTTGAAGATCATCCCCAGTGGGGCCGAAAGGCTCGCTGGCCACCTCCAGGTCATGGCCTGGAGGTTTTTTTATGCCCTGGTTCGGGAGAATAATGAGGCGAACCGCGTTTCTCATAGACGGTTTTAACCTGTATCACTCGGTCAAACAGGCCAGTAAGCATTTGTGCCTGAATGGGGCGGGAACAAGATGGCTTGACATTCGTGCACTATGCTCCTCTTACCTATCTGCTCTCGGCAGAGAATACCGCCTCTCGGAAGTCTACTATTTTTCAGCTCTGGCAAAACACCTGGAGGCAACAAAACCAGAGGTGACTTTGCGGCATCAGAAGTTCATCAAATGTCTGAAGTCCACAGGCATTCAGGTAGAACTCGGTCGCTTCAAGCAAAAAGACATTCTGTGCCCATACTGCAATAAGCGGCTCCTCAGACATGAGGAAAAAGAGACCGATGTAGCCATCTCAACAAAACTCCTCCAATTGCTGATCCGTGATCTATGCGATGTGGCTGTGCTCGTAACCGGAGACACCGACATAGCCCCCGCTGTCCGAACCGCGAGGAGGTTGTGCCCGACGAAAGAAATCTGCTTTCTCTTCCCATACCTTAGGAAGAATAAAGAACTGGAAAAGTTGGCTCGCACTTGCTTCACTATCAAAGCCAGAAGGTATACACAGTTTCAATTCCCCGACCCTGTGATTCTCCATGACGGAACAATGATTCACAAACCCGGCAAATGGTAACGTTGAAACCGGCCGTTTGATCTCCGCTCCCCCCGCCGGTTTCCGATTTCCTCTTCCATCGCCTTGCCGATCGCGTATCGTTCCGTAGGCGTGAAATTTCTCCTCACCTTGGCAATGGTTCCCGGGGGTTCCACCCGGTCCATCATGCAGGACCACCCGATCCCCGCCCGAGGTCAGCTCAAGGACGGCATCCGGTTCAGGATGGAACGGAAGCAGTATGGGTCGGCGTGGAACCGCCCGGTTTCCGAATAGGACATGGCGGAGCAACCGCCCCGGCACTCTTCGCCCACCTCGCAGCCCAAGCAATTCCCGCTCAAATCTTCCTTGCCAAACCGCCGCGTGTAAGCGAACGCGTCCGAGCGGAACCAGATCTCCCAGAAATCGTTTGCGCGCAGATTCCCCTCAACCAGGCTGTCGGGCCAGGACAGACACCCCTTCACGCTCCCGTCGCTCATGATGCCGCACGTTGTGATCCCCGCGCTACAGCCTTTCCACCGTGGCCCCGGGACGTCGAGCTCGGAGAAATATCCGACGCCATCCGCGGGAAAAATCATCAATCCCCGTTCCGCGGCTATCGGATGCCAGTGCCTGACGAATCTCCCCAATTCCAGATAATCCGCGTCGCTGAGCAGGAGTTGCCGGCTCTCCCGCATGCGCCCGAAACCGAATACGGGCTGCAGCTGCCACCGTTTCACGCCCATGCCCCGCAAGAGCTCCAGCATGCCTGAAAGCTCACGGACACTGAGTGCGTTCACCGTGGTGATGACCGTGGTCTGGAACCCTGCTTCCAAGGACCGTTCAATGCCTTTCATGACGCGATCGTGCAATCCGGGCACGCCGCGGATGAAATCGTGCGTACCCGAAAGCCCGTCCATGCTGACCGCCATGGCCGTTATGCCCGAATCCTGCATTCGTTTCAGCATTTCGTCCGTGATGAGGGTGCCGTTCGTGACCACCCCCACATGAATCCCCAACTCGCGCAGGCGCTTGGCAATCGCCTCCCAGTGGGGACTCAGGAGCGGCTCGCCGCCGGTAAACACCACTTCCAGCACCAGCAGAGGAGGAAGCTGGTCGCAAATCGCCAGGGCCTCGTCCAGGGTCAATTCGTTGGAGCGCTGTTCGCCGGCGGATGAAGCACAGTGCCTGCAACGCAAATTGCATGCTAATGTCAGTTCCCAGCCCACGAGCACCGGAAAGCTTTCGAACTTGTTCGACATGATGGTCTCCCGGGAAACGCCCGGGGCCCAAAACCATGCCCCGGGCATTTCGTCATTTGCTTGCTTTCTTCTGTGCCCGCATGAAATTCTGAACCGCAATGTAGTCGCCGGCCCTCACCGTGACTTCGCGGCCGCTCGCGATATCATCGGCAAAGTTCTTGATAGCTCCGGCAATTTCGGCCGGCGGCTCCTTGCCTTTGACCATGAAGGCCTTGGTGTGCGTCTGTATGACCTTGGCAAGCTCAGCCTGCTGAGCCCTGGAAAACACCTCCCGCAGCTCGCTGAGGTCCAGAATCGGCGGCTGCAGATACATAACCCAGTGTTTCCTATCCAGAATTTCCTCCCAAAACTGGTAGCGAAGCGCAATCAGTTCCCGTGCGTTTGCCATAGGCTTCTCCCTTTTTCATGAGTCTGTGGTCAGGTTGTCGGTTTCAGGCCAATAAGGATCGGTCGCGGCAATCGCACCCTGCCGCGAATCCGACCCGACTACTCACCACTGAACGTCTTGAGGCTCGACACGGTCCGGGAGACACCCGGATTGTCATCGTACACGCACGGCTCCGTCTCATAATGGTCCCCCCGACAATGGCCTGTTGAGATTTAAACGTGACATGGATCAGTTACGGATAGAGCAAACACCCTCAAATTAAAGAAACCGGATGAACACCCGTTTTGAACAAATATGATCCGAATTCATGAAGACTTTTACTGGAAAATCAGCGCATCGATCGTCCGCGATATCCGATCCAGCAGGCGGATGGGATATCACTGGCTCTCAACAAGTACCCTCATCCTGATGGACTTCCTTTTCAATTACTCTCCACAGAAAAAGGACATGCCTTTGGATAAGAATGATGCCGAAAGCAGCTGAAAGGACGCCACCGATCGATGCTCGCTGAACGCATGATTCTTGAAATTCACCTGAGTCTTTAATTATTTTAAGATCTTGGAGCAGATTTCGATATCTGAGATATTCATTGCCGAAATGAGCCCTATGGACTCAGGCGATGGTATAAGCTATCAAAACGGTCAAGTTTGGTCAATAAAAATTGTCTCATGCAAGAATTCTCTCATGTGAACATGCGTTCGAGGTTTCAGTATTGGCGGGAGGGCATGAAGTCAGTTTCTGGAACCTGTTTTCATGCCTTGCGGGTGACGCAGGCGGCATGGGCAATTGCGTGCAAGATGCATCTTTCAAGCACAAAAGAGCGGGGGAATGATTCCCCCGCACCCCCCAAGTTTCGGCCACACGCGCAAGCGCGTGAGGCCGAGTCCTCGGCGCTGTCGGCGGCTGTCCGAAGGCCGCCGTCGCAGCGCCACACGGAGCCGCGAAGCGGCGAGGGGGTGGGGGGGATACGTCCCCCACGCTTTTAGAGTATCATTTTGAACGCGAATCCGTATTACACAACGGTCGCAACCGGCCGCCGCGACCTTTCTCTTGCCTTTTCCGGGAGGATATTTCATGATCGGCAGGGTTTTGTCATTATGCCTCAAGGGTTTTTCGGAGTGAATCCGGGTCCGGAATGCGCTCCGCGATTTCCCGGTGGTCGAATGGTGAAGCGTTGCTCGGAACGACGAAAAGGCTGCATCCGGCCGTGCAAAGTGAAGAAACGAACCCCCCGGCCGGGAGCGGCCATGTGTTTTTTTGACCCTGCAGTCCGGAATTCAACACGAATGAACGCGCGAGAAAACCGGTGCGGTGGATCGCCACGCACAATCGTCGTTTCCAGAGCCTTGTGCGTATAAGGTCCGCCGGCAAGCATGCCCTTCTTGCGCCGGCATTCCGGCAACGGCACTTTGCCGGGCCTTCGCGCGATCCTGCAACATGTCAGGCGGGGGTTGAGGGTGTCAGCACATGCATGAAGTGAATCTTTTGTCGAACATCGGGCTTGCCATTGTTGTCGCAACCGGCTTTGCGCTTCTTGCCAGGGCTTTAAAGCAGCCGCTGCTTCTGGCCTACCTGGCGGCCGGGATCGTGCTCGGGCCGAAGATCGGTTTCGGACTGATCGAGGATGAGGCCAGCATCACTCTCATCTCCGAAATCGGGCTTATTCTGCTTCTCTTTATCATCGGCCTCGAGATCGACCTGAAGAAGCTTCTTTCGGCCGGGAGGACTCTCATCGTTGCCGGGGTCTCCCAATTTCTCATCTGCACGGCGCTTGGAATCGGCTTTTTTGTCCTTCTCGGCTTCCAGTTCGGGGGAGGCAGGTTCGATGCGCTGTATCTTGCGGTCGCCATGGCCTTGAGCAGCACCATGATCGTCGTAAAGATCCTGTACGACAAGTTCGAGCTCACCACTTTGCCCGGCCGGATCACTCTCGGGATACTCGTCTTTCAGGACATCTGGGCCATCCTGTTCCTCTCCCTCCAGCCGAATCTCCTGAGTCCCGGGGTGTCGACCATTCTGCTCTCATTGGTGAAGGGCGCCGGACTCGTGCTGTTCAGCCTTTCGGTGAGCAGGTACCTTCTGGCGCACGTGTTCTCGTTCATCGCGAAGATCCCGGAGCTGCTGCTCATTACGGCCGTGGCCTGGTGCTTTCTCATAAGCGGCATTGCGGACGAGGTGGGGCTTTCGAAGGAAATGGGAGCCCTGGTGGCCGGAGTGAGCCTCTCGACATTCCCTTACAACATCGATGTGATTGCCAAGGTCATCAACATCAGGGACTTCTTCGTGACGCTCTTCTTTGTCGGGCTGGGGCTCCAGATCCCCGTTCCAACGGTCTCGCTGCTTGCCTATGCGGCTGTCGCCTCCACGTTTCTCGTCCTCACCCGATTCCTTTCCATTTTTCCCATTCTCCATTCCATGAAGAACGGCCTGAGGGCGAGTCTCATCCCCTCCATCAATCTTTCTCAGATGAGCGAGTTTTCCCTGGTCATCGCGTCCCTCGGGCTCGGGTTCAACCACATCGATCCCCAGGTGGTGGGGATTCTCACTTTTGTCTTTGCCATCACTTCGGTTGCTTCCACTTACATGATCCAGTACAACCACCAAATCCAGGCGAAAATCGCTCCTCTGCTCCGCAAAATCGGCTTGAGGGATATCGACCAACAACCCGTTGCGGAGGAGGGGACGAAAGAGCAAAAGGAAATCGTTTTCCTCGGTTTTTTCAGGGAGGCGAGCTCGATCTTTCACGAAATCGAATCCATCCGGGATGGAAAAGGGGCTCCTCTCAAGGACAAGGTGCTGGTGGTCGATTTCAACCCCCTGGTCCACTGCGAGCTCACCAAACGTGATGTGGAGTGCATCTACGGGGATATTTCCAGTGTGGACACGCTGATGCACGCCCATTTCGACCACTCGAAAGCGCTGGTGTGCACCATCCCGGATTCCGTCCTGCGCGGCATCACCAACGAGCGACTGCTGAACCTCTCAAGGCGCCTGTGCCCGCAGGCCCGGATCATAGTCACCGCCAATACCCTCCAGACGGCCTTGCACCTCTACCGGCAGGGCGCGGACTTTGTCTTCATCCCGCGATTACACTCCGCCAGGTTCCTGGCGGAAATCATCTCCCGTTCCCTGCACGAAGACCTCGATCGCTTCCGGGATGAAGAAATGACGCACCTCATGAACCGAAGAGAAGTGCTCGATTGAAGGCGGTAGTCCTTTTCTTCGATGGTCGTTTCCCGCTCTCTCCCCGGGAATCGGTCACTCTCGAATCACTGCGGGTGGCCTTGACACGACCCATCACATTGAGCAATTTCAATTTTGGGAGACCGGTTGATCAACGGAGCCGGATCATGGACCGGTTTTGAAAGTTTCTTCCGCCGGCATCCCGCATGAAAGGCGGGCCCAGGCAGTGGTTGAGCGCACTGAGGCCGGCGGGAGGGGCGGACTGCTGAGTGTGCCGGCAGTTGCCGGATCCGGGAGAGGCACCGGCAAAGAAACGGAAGGAATCACCGATGGGGGAGGCAATCGCACGTCAATCCCCCCACGGGGTCATTTGGAGGCTTGACCGTATTTCACATCGTCTTTCCCATCTTTTCAACGACTTTTGCATCGATCGTGCCGCAGTGCGACACAGCGACCCACCATGTGGAACTTCATTTCCTCTTCCGAGAGCGTTATTTCATTCGCATGGCGCCTGCAGTTTCCTCGTATGGCTCCTAAAGAGTCGGTTCCGTTCGTCGAAAGACAACGACACGCAAACGCGGGTGAACAGCGAGAAGAGAAAGAGAGCAAGCTTCGTTCCTATCTACCGGGAGTTTTGCTCGCGAGACCGGCACTGACCACTTGAGCACTACGGTTCAGACGATGGATCGGGAATGTTCCCTTGGCTTCGAGGGTTAAAGCACGGAAAGCGTCGCACTGAATTTTGCCGTCAATGAACAGCCGACAAAGAGCGTCTGATACCATTTTGCGTTCACGGTAAGATGAGTATATTGGGCGGGAGGGGATAAAGCCCTCTCCTACGTCTGACGGGCGCATCGGTCCGCAGGATCGGGGTTTGTCCCTGCCCGTGTCACACCTCCCGACGGGCAGGTGTTGCGTCATCGTGAACGCGCTTCGGTGTAACTGACCGCAGGAATGGAATTCCCAGTCGGTGGCACGCCTTCTGCCTCACTCACGATCCGAAGGACCTTCCAGGGTTTCTTTCAGAACAAGGCGAAATTTTAGGATTGTCAAGAAGTTACCAGGAGTGAGCAATGTTCGTGAAGAAAGCATTGAAAGGGATTCCGCTTGCCATAGTCTTATGCGTGATTGGCGCTCCAAACGTGCATTCGAAAGATTTGCTCAGCGCTGGAACAACCCCAACAACTCCTGATGAACCAAAGAAATCAGAGACAATAACCCTGGGGGAACTGCTTAAGATTGCCGTTGAAAATAACCCTGCCATTCAAGCATCGGAGAGTGCCGCCCATGCGAAGAAGGCGTTGATACCCGCCGCGAGAACGCTGCCCGACCCCACTGTAACTCTACAGTCGATGGGCGATGTCATCCCCGGCAAGTTGCAGCGAGGAGACCCGTCATCGGCACGCGTGATCGGCGTTGAGCAGGAAATCCCTTTTCCAGGCAAATTGGGACTCAAAGGAAAGATCGCATCCATCGAGGCGGAAGTGGAACAACTGAACCACACGCAAACCCGCAGACAAATCGTCGCGGAACTCAAGCAAGCGTACTACGAGCTTTTTCTTGTCACAAAATCCATGGAAATCGTGCGCGCGAACATGAAGCTCTTGCAGGACCTGGCTGAGGTTGCGGAAACAAGGTACCGGGTCGGCCAGGGCATTCAACAGGATGCGCTGAAAGCTCAAGTCGAGATATCCAAAAACATCGACCGGTTACTGAGACTTGACCAGCGTCGCGTGACCGCCGAAGCTCAGATCAACAGACTGCTCAATCGGCCTCCTGATGCCCCGTTGGCAAAACCGGCCGATTTTCAGAAAGCCGAGCTCAAGTATTCACTCGAGGAATTGAGCCGGTTGGCGAAGCTGAACTCAACCGCCCTGCAAGTGAGAGAGCGCGAGGTGGAGCGTGGGCAAAGGACTGTGGAGCTGGCCCAAAGGGGCTACTATCCCGACTTCTCATTTGGATTCAATTATTACGATCGTGAAGAGAACCCCAAAATGTACGGTTGGATGCTCAAAGCAAGCGTGCCTTTATATTTTTGGCGCAAGCAGCAGCGGGAATCGGAGTCGGCCAGATCAAGCCTGGAAAGCGCCAGAAAAATGCGGGAAAGCACCACTGTGTCACTGGATTCGGAAATCAAGCAACTCTACATGGTAGCCACCACTTCCGACCGATTGGTCAAACTCTACGCCACGGTCCTTGTTCCCCAAACGAAGTTCTCGTTGCAGTCGGCCATTGCAAATTATCAGGTCGGCAAAACGGATTTTCTGACGTTGATCGACAGCTTCCTGGCATTGCAGGAAGTCGAGCTCAAAATGTACGAGTCCCTGAGTGATTTTGAGAAAGCACTGGCCCAAACCGAATTGCTTGTGGGAACTGATCTGACCAGTTGAGCAATTGCAGGCGTTAAAGATTGATCGTCCGGATTCCATGGACTGCCCCTGAAGGCCGTCTTCGCATCCCTTTAAGAGTCGAGGTACGACGAGGATGCCAAGGAAGCCAACCTCGATCTTGCTTGTTACGGTGACGAAACCTTCTTGGGATCGAGTTGAGGACTCCTTTCACTCCCAACTTTCCGGGCATTCCGTTGGACCGCTGCTGATACCCGTTCGCCTTCAAGATTACACAAAATCGGCTCGCCAGGCTGTGCGGCGGGCGTTCCATGCCATGTTCCTACGCCGGACAGATCGTCCGCATGGGTGCTCTGGCCCAACCTAGCCAAGGGAGGCTTTTATGCGCACCCGTCATGAATATCGTCTTGAACGCAGTTTGTATAAAGCCCAGTGGGGGAGGAGCGAGCAGATGCATGTTTGAGTAGATCATCATCTGACGGATAAAGTATAGTTGGTTGATATGTAACCCATTGAACAGTCAATATGACAATTATACATAACATTTCTGTGATTATATGATTATCCCGGTTTGTCCTTGATCTCACTCCCATCATTTGAAAGATCTCGGGATGAATGATTCATACGGAGTTGCGTTCAAGAAGGATCTTTCAAGCACAAAAGAGCGGGGGAATGATTCCCCCGCACCCCCCAAGTTTCGGCCACACGCGCAAGCGCGTGAGGCCGAGCGCTCGGCGCTGTCGGCGACTGGCCGAAGGCCGCCGCCGCAGCGCCACACGGAGCCGCGAAGCGGCGAGGGGGTGTGGGAGATACGTCCCCCACGCTTTTGGAGTATGATTTTGAACGCAAATCCGTATCAGGCCTGCCAGTCGGCGTGAAACAATGAGGAAGGAGAAAGTGTAAATGAAACCGCTCAACAACAAAGAGCCAGGGGAGAGACTGTCCCAGCCGGGAACTGCCCGATCCGTGAAAAAGCGAGGCCGCCTGTTCTTGATCCTGCTGCTGATCATCGGGGCGTTCGCCGGTGGATTCTACACCGCCCGCAATCCGACGATCGTGGGAGAGATCGAGAGGTTCGCGGGCTCGAAAGGACAGACCGAATCCAAGGATATCTACTACTGTCCCATGCATCCGCAGATCCGGTCGGATAAACCCGGCACCTGCCCCATCTGCAACATGAACCTCGAGAAGATGGAGCAGGAACCCGTGGCGCCCGCGGCCGGAGAGCAGCCCGCAAAGCAGCAAACCTCGGGGCAGGGCAAACCGAAGGGACAGCGAAAGGTCCTTTACTGGACGGACGCGATGAATCCCTCGTTCAGGTCGGACAAGCCGGGAAAGGCCCCGGACGGAATGGACCTGGTGCCGGTATATGAGGAGGAGGACCGGCCCCGGGCGGGACTCCCTCCGGGCGTGCTGAAGATCAGCCCCCAAAAACAGCAACTGATCGGCGTGGGGTACAGCAGAGTGATAAAAGACTCCCTGTCGAAGACGATTCACGCAGTCGCGCGGCTGGCCTACGACGAAACGAAAATCTCGCGGATACAGGCGCGCGTGGATGGCTGGATCGATCGCGTGTTCGTCGACTTCACCGGAAAACTGGTGAAAAAAGGCCAGCCCCTGATCAGCATTTACAGCCCGCAGTTGGTGTCCACCCAGATGGAGCTGCTCCTGGCCAGGAAATCCAAGGACACCTTCGCCGGCAGCGTTTTCGATGAAGCGGCATCGGGCGCCAACGTTCTATACGAATCGACTCGCGAACGCTTTCGTTTGTGGAACATTCCCGATGCCCAGGTGAGGGAAATCGAAAAGCGGGGCAAGCCCTCGACCTCGATGATCCTGAGTTCACCGGCCGGCGGTTTCGTGGTCAACCGCAACGCCTATCCGGGGCAACGCATCACCCCGGAGACGGAGATCTACTCCATCGCCGATCTTTCCACGATCTGGGCCCTTGCCGAGATCTATGAATATGAGGTCCCCTTGATCAAACTGGGACAGGACGCCACCATGACGCTCAGCTATGTTCCCGGCAAGACCTACAAAGGCAAGGTGACGTACATTTACCCGGAAGTGGATAAGACGACCCGGACTCTCAAGGTGCGGATGGAATTCCCCAATGCGGACTTCCAGCTGAAACCCGATATGTACGCCAATGTCGGCATCGAAGTAGACTTCGGGCGGCAAGTCTCGATCCCCCGGGAAGCGGTCCTGGATTCCGGCACGGAGCAGATCGTCTTCGTGGCGCTTGGGGACGGTTATTTCGAACCGCGCAAAATCAAAGTGGGAGCCAGGGTCGGGGATCGCTTCATCGTTGTGAGCGGGCTGAATCCAGGTGAACAGGTCGTCAGTTCCGGGAATTTCCTGATCGATTCCGAAAGCCGGCTGAAATCCGCCTTAAGAGAGATGGGGAGCCCGGCGCACGCGGGACACGGGGCGACCGGCGAAGAGGCCGGATCCGTTACCGGGACCGGGCAGCCGCCTTCCGGCATAGACCATTCCTCGCATCAGCACAAGAGCGGAAAAACCTTGCAGCGTGAAAACACCGGCTCCCCCCGGACGGGTGCCGGCCATGCGGGCCACTCGACGGGTGATTCGGGAATGCCCCCCGGCGTGGATACGGACCGGTCATCCCACGACCCGAAGAGTCACCCAGCCGGCGGCAAGTAAGCGACCGGGACTTGCCGGCTCGCCTCGGCCACCCCTTTTTCCGGCTGAGCTTCTCTCTCATGAAGTCCAAGAGGTTGGGAAATGATCGACAGGATCATCGAATATTGCGCGAACAACAGGTTCATCGTCTTTGTTTTCATCGGCATGGCCATCGCCTCCGGCACCTATGCGATGAAAAACGTTACCCTCGACGCCGTTCCCGACCGCTCGGACACGCAGGTGATCATCTACTCCCGCTGGGACCGCAGCCCCGACATTATGGAAGACCAAGTCACGTACCCCATCACGACCGCCATGCTCGGCGTGCCCAAGGTGCGCGACATCCGCGGTTTCTCGGACTTCGGGTACTCCTTTGTCCAGGTGATTTTCGAAGACGGCACCGACATCTACTGGGCACGCTCCAGGACGCTGGAATACCTGAGCAACATCCTCCCGCGCCTTCCCCAGGGCGTCCAGGTGGAAATGGCCAAGGATGAGACCGCCAACGGCTGGGTGTTCCAGTACGCCCTGGTGGACACCACCGGCAGGCATAACCTCGCGGAACTGCGCTCCATTCAGGACTGGCAACTGCGATACGAGATCCAGTCGGTCCCCGGGGTCGCGGAAGTGGCCCCCATCGGCGGGTTCGTCCGCCAGTACCAGGTCAACCTCGACCCCAATGCCCTTTTTGCCTACAAAGTTTCGGTGGAAAAGGTCATGGAAGCCATCCGCGCCGGCAACAACGACGTCGGGGGACGCCTCCTGGAATTCTCCGGCCGCGAATACATGGTGAGAGGCCGGGGTTACATCAAGTCCACGACCGATATCGAAAACATCGTGGTCGGCACCAATGCGCAGACCGGGACGCCCATCCTGGTGAGACAACTGGGCCAAGTGGCGCTGGGACCGGATATCCGGCGTGGAGTGGCCGAACTGGACGGGGTAGGGGAAACCGTCGGCGCCATCGTCATCATGCGCTACGGGGAAAATGCCCTGAAGGTCATCGAGCGGGTAAAAAACAGGCTTGAAGAAATCAGGCCCACTTTGCCCGAAGGAGTGAAACTGGTCACCACTTACGACCGTTCCGATTTGATCGACCGGTCCATCGAAACGCTGACGCACACGCTCATCGAGGAACTGGTCATTGTGAGCCTGGTCATTCTCATCTTTCTCTGGCACATTCCCAGCGCCATCATCCCGATCCTCACGATTCCCATCACGGTGATCATCTCCTTTATCCCCATGTACGGCATGAACCTCACTGCCAACATCATGTCGCTGGGCGGTATCGCCATCGCCATTGGAGCCATGGTGGACGCTGCGATCGTGGTGGTGGAGCAGACGCACAAGAAGCTCGAACACTGGGAGGCGGAGGGAAGAAGGGAGAACTTCAAGGATGTCGTGGTGGGGGCCGTCAAGGAGGTGGGAGGACCGAGCTTTTTCGCCCTGCTGGTGATCGCGGTTGCGTTCCTGCCCATCTTCACCCTGGAAGACGTGGAAGGCCGCCTGTTCAAGCCCCTCGCCTACACCAAGAATTTTGCCATGGCCATCGCGGCGGTGCTCGCCATCACGCTCGATCCGGCACTTCGTCTGCTTTTCACGCGCATGACGCACTACGAGTTCCGCCCCCGCCGGCTTGCCTGGATTGCCAACACCGTGCTCGTCGGCAAGATCCACAGCGAGGAGAATCACCCCATCAGCCGCCCCCTGATGAGGATCTACCACCCCATTGTGGAGCTCGTCCTGCGGCACCAATATGCGACGATTCTTGCGGCGGTGCTCGTGGTTGCGGCCACCGTCCCGATCTTCAACCGGCTTGGTTCCGAATTCATGCCGCCCCTCGATGAAGGCGCCCTGTTCTATATGCCCACGACGGTCCCCGGAATTTCGGTAACTGAAGCCCAAAACCTGCTCCAGATGCAGGACAAGGTGATCAAGTCCTTTCCGGAGGTCGAGCGGGTGTTCGGCAAGGCCGGTCGTGCCGAGACCGCCACCGATCCGGCTCCATTCAGCATGATGGAGACCGTTATTCTCCTCAAGCCGCCCTCGGAATGGCCCAAAGTGCCGCGCTGGTATTCGGATTTCGCCCCCGAGTGGCTTCAGAGCATTCTCAGGCGCGCCTGGCCCGACCACAAAAGCACCAACGACCTGATCTACGGTCCGGGCGGGCTCAATGAAGCCATGCAGATACCCGGGGTCGTCAACGCGTGGACCATGCCCATCAAGGCCCGCGCGGACATGCTGTCGACCGGGATTCGCACGGCCGTCGGCATCAAGATACTCGGCAAGGATCTGAAAACCATCGAGGCCATCGGACAAAACATAGAAGCAGTCATCAAGGACGTTCCCGGCACGGTGACGGTGTTCGCCGAACGTACCGCCGCGGGATACTTCATCGATTTCGACCTCAAACGCGAGGAACTCGCCCGCTACGGCCTGACGGTCGCACAGGTGGAAACGGTCATCGGCTCCGCGGTTGGAGGCGAAAACGTCACAACCACCATTGAGGGGCGCGAACGCTACCCGGTCAACGTGCGCTACATGCGGGACTACCGGAGCTCGTTTGACGGGCTGAAACGCACCTTCGTCACCACCATGGACGGGACCCAGATACCCCTCGCCCAGGTTGCCGACATCAAGATCGTGTCCGGGCCGGGCATGATCCGGGACGACAACGGGAGGCTGAGCGGTTACGTATACGTGGACATCAAGGACCGCGACCTCGGCGGATACGTCCAGGACGCCAAGCGCGCCGTGCTGGAAAAGGTGAAGCTGCCTCCCGGCTACAGCCTGGTCTGGAGCGGCCAGTACGAGTACCTGCAGCGCGTCGAGCAAAGGCTCCTTGTCGTGGTGCCGATTACGCTTTTCATCATCTTCCTGCTGATCCACTTCAACACGGGAGCCGTGTCCAAGACCCTAATCATCCTGCTGGCAGTGCCGTTCTCCGCGGTCGGGGCATTCTGGTTTCTGTACTTGCTCGACTACAACCTCAGCATCGCCGTATGGGTCGGGGTGATCGCACTCATGGGGGTGGATGCCGAAACCGGCGTCTTCATGCTCCTCTACCTGGACCTCGCCTTCTACGCGCGCCGGAAACAAGGGCGGATGCAAAGCAAGGACGACCTGCGGGAAGCCATCCTGGAAGGAGCCGTAAAACGGTTGCGGCCCAAATTCATGACCGTGGCGGTGATGTTCCTCGGGCTTGTTCCCATCATGTGGTCGACGGGCGCCGGATCGGACGTCATGAAACGCATCGCCGCGCCGATGATCGGCGGGATTTTCACGTCGTTCATCATGGAACTCGTGGTCTACCCGGCAATCTACGAAGTCTGGCGCTGGCACTTTCATGTGAAAAAGGGAACCGGCCCTGCAAACTGAGGAACTTCCCGTTACGGAGCCCTCACCGTTTTTTGAGGTACCGTGGATGCGTCATGTTTTCCGGGGTGAGGATTTCGTCGAGGGTCTCCCGGCTCAGCACCCCCTTTTCGATCGCCAGATCGTAGATGGACCGATCCGTTTCGAGGGCTTCCCTGGCCAGCGCGGACGATTGTTCGTAGCCGATGATGGGGTTGAGAGCGGTCACGATGCTGATGCTGTTCTCGACCATTCTTCGGCAACGCTCCCTGTTCGCCGTTATGCCGTCAACGCACTTGCCCGCAAGGACCCGGCAGGATCGACCGAGCATGTCTATGGACCGGAACAGGTTGAAGGCGATGATGGGCTCCATTGCGTTCAATTCGAGCTGCCCGGCTTCCGATGCAAAGGAGATGGTCACATCGTTGCCGATGACCTCGTAAGCGACCTGGTTGACGACTTCCGGAATCACCGGGTTCACCTTACCCGGCATGATGGATGAGCCCGGCTGCACCGCGGGCAGGTTGATTTCGCCGAGGCCGGCTCTCGGGCCGGAGGAGAGCAGCCGCAGGTCGTTGCATATTTTGGACAGCTTCACCGCCACCCGCTTCAGAACGCTCGAAACCTGGACATAGGCGCCCGTGTCCCATGTCGCTTCGATCAGATTCGCTGACGTGACCAGCGGCAGCCCCGTGAGGCCGCTCAGTTGCCGGGTCACCACCCGCGCGTAATCGGGCGGCGCATTGAGCCCCGTGCCTATGGCCGTGGCGCCCAGGTTGATTTCGAGAAGCAACTCACGGGCCTCGCCAACCCTTTGGACATCCTCGCCTATGGTGGTCGCATAGGCCGAAAATTCCTGTCCCAGGGTCATGGGAACCGCATCCTGCAATTGCGTTCTCCCGATCTTGATCACGTCCGTGAATTCCGTGATCTTGGCAACGAACGATTCCTGGAGCGACGCCATCTCCTCCATGAGCCCGGACAGTTTCATGAGCAGCGCCAGCCTGACGGCCGTCGGATACACGTCGTTCGTCGACTGGGAGCAGTTCACGTGGTTGAGCGGGTGGATGACGTCGTACCTGCCTTTTTCGAAGCCCATGAGCTCGAGCGCTCGGTTGGCAATCACTTCGTTGGCGTTCATGTTGGTGGACGTGCCGGCACCCCCTTGGATGACATCGACAACAAACTGATCCAGGAGCTTCCCTCCGATCACTTCATCGCAGGCGTCGGCAACGGCCTTTGCTATGTGCGAAGGCAGCACGCCAAACTCCAGATTCGCCAGCGCGGCCGCCTTCTTCACATAGGCGAGACAATGAACCAGTTCGGGCATACTGGAAATCGGCACGCCGGTGATCTCGAAATTGTGCACGGCGCGAAGCGTCTGGATGCCGTAATAGCATTCGGATGGTATCTCCATCTCTCCGATCAGGTCGTGTTCCCGCCTCATCTCGCTCCCTCTCGACTCCTGTTTCCGGTTCGTTCGCCCGCCCATACGGATTTGCGTTCAAAATGATACTCTAAAAGCGTGGGGGACGTATCCCCCACGCCCCCTCGCCGCTTCGCGGCTCCGTGTGGCGCTGAGGCGGCGGCCTTCGGCCAGTCGCCGACAACGCCGAGCGCTCGGCCTCACGCGCTTGCGCGTGTGGCCGAAACTTGGGGGGTGCGGGGGAATCATTCCCCCGCTCTTTTGTGCTTGAAAGATCCATCTTGAACGCAACTTCGTATCAGACGACGTGGTCCATGGAAGGCGCACGATCAGCGCGCGCAAACAGCGGCGCTCCAAACATTCAACCATGTTTCAAACCTGTCCGCTTTCGTCCTTCCACGAAACATTCCCCCCGGTTCGAGCACATTGTCCTCGGCATTGAGACCGAACCGGCTCAAAGATGAAAATCCCCTGCCGCTTCAGGTTGGTAGAGGATCTCCTCGATTCTCAATTTCTTCGTCCCCGCGGGAACATGCCATTGAATGACATCCCCGACGGCGTACCCGATGAGTGCCGTGCCGATGGGAGCCAGGACGGAAATCCTGTTTTGCCTCACGTCGGCTTCACCGGGAAAGACCAGATGATAGATCGTCTCGCCCCCCGTATCCAGGTCCTTGACGCGGACCTTGGAATTCATCGTCACCGTATCCCGGGGAATTTTCTGCGCGGCCACCACCTCCGCCTTGCGCAACTCTTCTTCAAGCACCTGCAAATGTTTCGTGTCGCGACCATCCCATTCATCCTCCGACAACAACTCTATCAGTTTCTCCAGACGCTTCATATCGTAATCACTCACGTATATCTTTCTTCTTTTCGCCATGTTCTTCCTCCAGCGGATAAATGCCCTGCGAACCCCGGAGCACGAGGGAAAGCCTGCCGTGTGGACCGCTGATCCCGCCGACCGGCTCCGCCACGCGCCCTGGCGGGCGGGGGCCGCTTTCCCGCCCGCCGTGTTCCCACCCGGCCGCGGACCGGAAGGACGGTGTCCCGTCGGGAGACGGAGCGCGCTGCTTTGAAAGCGAGCTGCCGCTACGGCGAGCGCCCGCGGGAACGGTCCTCCAAAATCCTTTTCGTGCGTAACCTTCAAGCCGAATGTGAACCGGCCGGGTCGAAACGGCCGTATACCCCTCATTCGAAAGCTCCCGCGGCTTCGCCTTTCACGGGGTCGCAAACGCCCGTGCCGACCGCAGGCGGATCAAGTTCTATTCATACTCCTCGCATTGCCAGACGCCCCCCTCGCTCTTCTCGAATTTGCAGTCGATGCGCTTCTCGCAATTTCCGCACAGACCGAGGGACCGTTGAGAGTGATTCGAGGCAACCGTCGGCCCCGGCCGCGCGGGATCGGGCGGAATCCGCGGCGAACAATCGAAGAGCTCGCAGAAGAGCATTGGCAGCTGCGGGTCTCTTACAAGAGTGCAACGGGCGGATTCGTTGCAGGTGGAACACAGGCCCAGGTATTGGCGTTCCGATGCCTGCACGGATTCCGCATACGCCGATCTTTGCCGATGGCCCGATTCGATCTTTGGGGGTCCTTGCCTTTTCGTCGACCCGGATTCCTTCTTCATCATGAGTCCTCCCTAAAGAAGATTTTCAGAAACCTCGGGATCCCACCGGTTCAATAAGAGAGCAATATTGATGCCGACTTCGTGAAAATAGAAATATCATTGAATTTCAGTGGGTTGAATGGGGGTCGGCAAGTTGGGGCCCGTGAGAGGGCGGGGAATTTCGACCCTGCCGGGGAGATTTTCCTCGCCGGAACGGCGGAATCGTTCAGCGCCCGAGGTCGCCGGAGGCGCACCGGTGCAAGCGGCGGAAACACACCGGTCCGAAGATCGCAGCCGGCTTTTCCCCAAAACGGGATATCGCGGCATTCGCCGGAAAACGCGGGGAAATCGGCCTTACGCCTTCCGCAGTTTCGCCCGAAGCGTCTTTCTGTCCACGCCGAGAATTCTCGCCGCAAGGGTCTTGTTTCCGCCGACACTGTCGAGGACTCTCCGAACGTGTTCCGCTTCCACCTCTGCGAGCGTGCGATTGAGGCTGCCTTCGCCAACGGCGGAGAAGCGCATGAATGGAGGCAGATCCGGTATGTCCAGGGTTGTGGAGGAGGGCATGGACAACAACCGGTGGATGACGTTTTCCAGCTCCCGGACGTTGCCCGGCCAGTGATAGGCACGAAGAATGCCGAGCAGCCCTTCCGAGAGCCGGGGCGGGGCTTTGCCGTAACGCTCCGAAAACGTTTCTGCAAAATGGTTGACGAGCAGAACGATGTCGTCGCCCCTGTCGCGGAGGGGTGGGGCATCGATGGTGATGACGTTCAACCGGTAGAACAGGTCCTCCCGGAACAATCCCTGCCTCACCATCTCATGAAGAACCCGGTTGGTGGAGGCCACAATTCTGATATTCACCTTCCGGGGCTTGCTGGACCCCAGCATGCATATTTCACCCTCCTGGAGAACCCGGAGCAGCTTGACCTGCATGGGCAGACTCGCCTCGCTTATTTCATCGAGCAGGATCGTGCCTCGATCCGCCGTCTGGAAAAAACCGGCGCGGCTGCCCGCCGCCCCCGTGAACGCCCCTTTCGTGTAACCGAAAAGCTCGCTTTCGAGCAACGGCTCGGGAATTCCCCCGCAGTTTACCGGAACGAAAGGAAATCCCGCCCTCCGGCTGCCGTAGTGAATGGCTCGCGCGATGAGCTCCTTGCCCGTTCCGCTCTCGCCCTGAATCAGAACGGTTGCGCTGCTCGACGCGGCGTGCTCGATGGCTTCGTAAACTTGCATCATGGCCCTGGATTCCCCAATGATCCCATATTGACGACGGGGAGCCGCGGAAGGCGAGGCCTGCTTCTTCAACCTCAGCCTGGCAAGGGCGTGATCGATGGCGGAAAACAGCTCCTCGTCCGTGAAAGGCTTGATCAGGTACTCACCGGCCCCCGTTTTCATGGCCCTTATGGCGCCGTCGATGGTTGGAAAACCCGTGATTGCCAGCACCTCGACTCCCTTGCAGTTTTCACGCACGTGTCGGATCACGCTGAATCCGTCGACTTTGGGCATCCTTATGTCCGTGATGACGAGCGAGATGTTTTCCGTCTCAAGGAGTCGTATCGCTTCGGAAACCTCGGAAACGGCCAGAACATGAAAACCTCTCGAAACGAGGTTTCTCTGCAAAACCTCCAGGGTATCCCTGCTGTCGTCGATGACCAGAATGCTTGTTCGTTCATCGGCCATTCCCTTTTCCTCCATCCGCCCGGAGGCCCGGAACCGCTCCTGGCAGACTCACCAGGACCGCCGTTCCGGAGCCGGGAGCGCTATCGATCGTGATGGTCCCGCCGAGGCCCGTGACGATTTCCTGCACCACGGGCAGGCCGAGCCCGGTGCCGTGGTGAGAATCCTTCGTGGTGAAGAAAGGAATGAATATCTTGTCCCTGATCGTTTCACTGATGCCGCCGCCCGTATCCTGGACGACTATTTCCACTTGCGCCCCCTTCAGCAGGGTGCCCACGCGGAGCGTCCCGCCTTGCGGCATGGCATGTATGGCGTTCAGGACAAGGTTTGCCACCACCTGCCTCAGATGTGCGGGATCGGCAAGGACCCGGACTTCATCCCCGGACAGCGCGAACTCGAGCTCGATGTTCTCCTTGTCCAGGCGATGTTCGAAAAGGCCCAGCGCCTCCCTCGCGACCTTGTTCACATCGATGGGGGATTTGCGTTCGGGCATCTTTCTGCCGTACATAAGCAGTTTTCGCACGATCTCCCTGGCATGGAGCGAATTCGCGATGATCCTCTCCAGGTCGCCGCCGACCTGTTCCGGCAAAGCGGGTTCCTTGACGGCCAACTGGGCGAATCCCAGGATGTTGGTCAGCGGTTCGTTCAATTCGTGGGCCACCGCCGCCGCAAGCTGGCCGATGACGGCCAGCCGGTTCGAGTGCTTCAACTGTTCCTTCACCCTGGCCTTTTCGTCTTCATACAGCCTGCGTTCGATGCGCAGCGAAAGTTCCCGTGCAATCGTGTCCAGCAGTTTCCGTTCTTCGGCCAGGAAAGGACCTTCGTCCGATTCGGGCTTTGCTTTGAGATACGCCACACAAACACATCCCCTTCTTTGGCCTTCGATGACAATATCGGCCATCTGCTCCTGCAGCCCCTCCAAGTAGCCGGACGAGGCGCAGGTCAGCTCATCGAGCGTGATCCGCGAAACGGCGTCTTCATCATGGAGCCATGCCGAAGGGATGATGTCCACGATTTCGTGAAGTATATCCCCGATGGATTTTTCCGGGGTATCCAGCACCCCGGCGATGCGGTAGAGGCAGGAAAGCTCCTTTACCCGCTCCCGTAGAGACCAGGTAACGCGCCAATGCCGCAGGGCGATGGAAAAAACCCGGGACAGGGACTCGAAAAATCCCACGTCGCGGGCGCTGAACCGGACGCGGCTCCGGGAGAACTGAAGGTACCCGCCGGACGGGTCGTCCTCGTTGAGACGGACCCACGCAATGGAGCGAACGGCCTCGATCCGTTTCCAATCATCGGAACGGGCGGACACGGCCGGGTCTTCAAATTCGGCCCGCAACCGTCGGGCATCGGCGGTCCAGAAAGTCCCCCGCTCGGAGAAACGACCGATCGCGGAACTTTCGATCCGGCTCTTTCTTTCAAGAAAAAGCTTCAGCAGACCGGCCGTACACCCGGACGCCCCTCCACCGGTCGATTTCCCGCCCGGAATGCCGCTTCGCCGAACCCGGACCAACCCGTCGCCCTGATGTTCCGCCTCGCGGAGGCACGGTTCATCCTCATCCAGGCAAACCATGGCGACATTGCAGCCCGAGTATTCGACCAGCATGCCCAGGGTTTTTTTCAGAAACACCGATCGCGCCGGGGTCTCGCCAGCCGTTTCCAGGAGTCGGGTGGTCAATCCGACCAGTTCCTCATCGGCACCGCGGCGGCCCGATCGCCTCGATCCCATGCTTGTCCTTCCCCGCCTTGAGGGCGAAAAGCGTAATTCGGCGTCCACGAACGGGACACCGCCCCGTTCGCGCGGCCGTCAGTCACAGTTCGGAGATCCACTGATACGAAGTTGCGTTCAAGATGGATCTTTCAAGCACAAAAGAGCGGGGGAATGATTCCCCCGCACCCCCCAAGTTTCGGCCACACGGAGCCGCGAAGCGGCGAGGGGGTGTGGAGGATACGTCCCCCACGCTTTTAGAGTATCATTTTGAACGCAAATCCGTATGAGAGCCTGCCAAAATTTTAATTCTAGCACGAACCCGGGAACGGGCGACAAAAACGAATGTCGTGAACGAATCCGCGCCCCCCGGATTGTGCTCCGGCAAGCGTCGGCCCTTAACCGGTCGAGCCGGTGCAACGGCTGAGCGTCGCATGATTCAGATTGACATTTCTGCCGAATTGACGAAAAGGATGGTCTGGTGGGATGTTTTCCAGTGAACACTATAAAGGAGGTAAGAGAGAGTATGGCTCGATTGTGGAAGTTTTGTCTGTTGCTCCTGGTTCTGCAGCTTGCGACGGGCTGCGCTTCCTCCGGCAAGCAACCGGGAAGCGCGGCATTGAAGGAATCCGCCGCCGGGGGCCAACCGGCAGGTGCGGTCTCGAAAGAACCCACCACCGGGAGCCAACCGGCAGGGGCGGTTTCGAAAGAATCCGTCACGCCTGCATCTTCTCAGGGAAATCCTGCGGCTTCGATCGATACCCCGGTTTTCAAATTCGGAAAGGAAGCCGATGGAGAGGAGGTCGTCCACACGTTTGTCGTCAGGAATACGGGCAGCGGGGTCCTGGAGATAAAACGGGTCTCGACCGACTGAGGCTGCGCCAAAGCCCGGTTCGACCGGAGCATCCCTCCCGGTGGCGAGGGAAAAATCACAATGGCCCTGAGGCTCAGCAACTACACCGGACCCATCAAAAAGACCGCGATGGCGTTCACCAACGATCCCATGAATCGCACGATCAAGCTTGTCATGCAAAGAGACTGATTTGGATTTGCGTTCAGGGTGGTAGTATTGACGGGAGGGCATAAGGCCCTCCCGTTGCTTCATCTGACCGGCACATCGGTCCGTGGCAACTGTGTTATTTGTCAACTTTTGAGTCGCATACAAGGAGCGAGGTCTATCCCACGCGCTTCAGCTGACCGGCATCCCCCGTTCGCCCCGCCTCCCGCCCCTGTCGCCAACGGAGCCTCTCCCCCGGTTTCTCGTCGGAGGCCTCCGGTCGACTCAAGTTGACCTGCCTGCATGCTCCTCCCCTGGCGAGCACTCCCCGGTTCGTCCTTGAAAGCTTTCAGTCGGCTTATCCGTCGGGCGGGCCGCGGTACTAGGCCGTCTGAATTTTCCTGAAATCCGCGACCCCCGAGAACAGATCTCGGATCCGGGTGAGCAGAGCCAGGCGATTGCGGCGCACTCGCTCGTCCTTGTCCATGACCAGGACCGAATCGAAAAAGGCATCGACAAACCCGCGCAGCCTGGACATGGCCTCGAGGGCCGCATCGTAGTCGGACCGGGCAAGGGCTTCGTTCACGATGCCTTCCGTATCGCTCAATGCACCGAACAACGCTTGCTCCGGCGCCGTCTGAAGCAATTCGGGTTCCACCGGCAGGGTTTCGGGTTCCTTGATGATGTTCGCCACTCTTTTGAAGGCGGCGGCGAGGCTCTCGAAATCGGGCCGGGCCTTGAAGGCCACCAATGCCTTTGTGCGAGCCACCGCATCCACCGGATCGTCAATCCCCACCGCCAGAGCAGCCTCCACCAGGTCCGCGCCATACCCCTCCTGGCTCACCAGGTAGTGCAGCAGGCGGCCTCGGAAGAATTCCAGGACGTCCTGCCTGACCGTCTCGGGCAGGACGGTCAGCTTGTCCGCCAGCAGCGGCAATGCCTTGTCGATAAGCTCGCAGATCGATAGACGGAACGATTTCTCAAGGATGATTCGCAGAATTCCGAGGGTTTGCCGGCGCAGAGCGAATGGATCCGCCGTACCGCTGGGATTCAACCCCACGCCGAAGCAGGCCGCGATGGTGTCCATCTTGTCGGCCACGCTCAACAAGGCGCCTTCCATGCCTTCGGGAATCGGGCCGCCCGCGCGATTGGGCAGATAATGCTCGAAGATGGCCGCGGCCACCGCTTCCGGTTCTCCCTGGAGCCGCGCATAGGCCCGCCCCATCACGCCCTGGAGCTCGGGAAATTCACCGACCATGCCGGTCACCAGGTCGGCCTTGCACAGGTGAGCGGCCCTCAGGAGGGTTTCGAGCCGATCCGGTGCGATCCGCTCCCCCAGCCACCGGGCCAGGGCCGTGAAACGCTCCTTCTTTTCCCAGCTCGTACCCATCTTCGAGTGGAACACCACGCCTTTGAGCTGCTCGACCCGATCGTCCAGCCGAACCTTCTGGTCTTCACGATAGTAGAATCGCGCGTCCTCGAGGCGAGCCCGCACGACCCGCCCGTTGCCCGCGGCCACCAGCCGCGGATCCCTGGGAATGGTGTTGGCGACCGTCACGAAGTAGCGCAGCAGCTTGCCGTCCGTATCGGTCACGGCAAAGTATCTCTGGTGCTTCTTGATCACGGTGATCAGGAGCTCCGGGGGCAGCTCCAGGTATTTCTCCTCGAATTCCCCGACGATGGGCTCGGGGTATTCGACAATCTGGGTCACTTCATCGAGAAGCTCCTCGTCTTCCAGAATTCCGCCGCCGACTCCCACGGCCGCTTCCCGGATCTTCTCCGAGATGAGCTGCTTCCTTTCGGCGATTTCCGCAATGACGTAATGCTTCGCCAGGTTCCGCGTGTGCGAGTCGTAGTCCGTCACGGTCAGCCACTCGGGACTCATGAACCGGTGTCCCATGGCCTTGTCGCCGCTTCGGATGTCCCCGTATTCGAAGTCGAGCGTTTCCCCGCCGAGGAGCGCGACGATCCAGCGCACGGGCCTGGCGAACGTCACGCTCAGCCCGGCCCAGCGCATGGACTTGGGAAACGGAATGTGAGCGATGAAGTCGGGGAGCATCTTCTCCAGGAGCGCCCGGGTGGCGGACCCGGATTCCTCCCGCAGGATGTAAAGATACTCGCCGCGTGGAGTCTCCTTGATCCGGATGTTCTCGATGGTCACCCCCTGGCCCCTGGCGAATCCTTCCGCCGCCCTGGTGGGCTTTCCCGTAGCGTCGAAGGCCGCCTGCTTCGGCGGACCGATGATCTCCGTCGTGCACGCCTCCTGCTGCGTGGAGACGTCGGGAATGGACAGGATGAGCCGCCTGGGAGTGCCGGTGACGTGCGGCCCGCCGCGGCCGACCCGGTTCTCGTCCAGAAACCGCGTCATCTGCCGCGACATGGATTCCAGGGCTGGCGCGATGTACCCGGCGGGGATCTCTTCGCATCCAATTTCAATATAAAGGGGTTCTCCCACGATTTCCTCCATCGGTGTGTTGCGCTTCTACCATTTGTTGAGCAGCGGATATCCCATCGCTTCCCGCTGAGCCGCATACGCGTGCGCCACCTGACGGGCCATGCCGCGCACCCGGGCGATGTAGTTGGTGCGTTCGGTCACGCTGATGGCGCCGCGGGCGTCCAGCAGATTGAATACATGCGAGCACTTGAGGCAGTAGTCGTAACTCGGCAGGACCAGCCCCTTTTCGTTCATGCGGTGCGATTCCGCCTCGTACATGTTGAAGAGCTGCAGCAGCATGTCCACATCCGCCTGCTGGAAGTTGTAGTGGGACCATTCCACCTCGCCCCGGTGATGAACGTCTCCGTACGTCACGTTGCCGCTCCAGATGAGGTCGTAGACGCTGTTAACGCCCTGCAGATACATGGCGATCCGCTCCAGGCCGTAGGTCAGCTCGAGGCTGACCGGACTGAGGGCGATGCCTCCCACTTGTTGAAAATACGTGAACTGCGTGATTTCCATGCCGTCCAGCCAGACCTCCCAGCCCAGCCCGGAAGCGCCCAGCGTGGGGGATTCCCAGTCGTCTTCCACGAACCGGATGTCGTGTTCCAGCGGATCGATGCCGAAACTGCGGAGGCTTTCCAGGTACACCCCCTGAGAATCGGGAGGGGAAGGTTTGAGAATGACCTGGTACTGGTAGTAGTGCTGGAGACGATTCGGGTTTTCGCCGTAACGGCCGTCCGTGGGCCGGCGCGAAGGCTCGACGTAAGCGACATGGTATGGTTCGGGTCCGATGACCCGGAGAAAAGTGGCGGGATTGAAAGTACCCGCGCCCACTTCGAGGTCGTAGGGCTGCTGGATCACGCACCCTCGATCGGACCAGAATTTATCCAGAGCAAGGATCAGTTCCTGGAACGTCATTTCAGACTCCTGCAAACGATTTGCAAATCCCACCGGTCGTGAACACGACCGGCAAAGAAGGAAAACACGAGCTCAACCCCGGCAAGAGGAGGTCTTTTCGGATCGGCTGTAAATTTTGATCTATAGGCCCTTAAGCGTTGGATTGTCAAGGTGAAACCGATCCGAAGAGAGCCCTGCGCGAAAGGACCGCCGTCAACTTCCGGCAGCCGGCGGAGGGAATCCCGCGAAGGAGGTGGGAACGTCGAATCGAGGAGGATCAACGGGGGGAGGAATCGATCGGCACACAAGCCAAGCCGGTCCGGGAGCAAGTCGAGGGGCAGTCCGCGGGTCACGGGTCCGGGGAGGGCGTCGCGGAGGCCGATCGATAGATGCACAATGGGTATACCCTTCAGAATCCTCCCTTTCGTTCGGCCTCATCGGCGAGGTTCCGGTAGATGACCGCCAATTCGCGGTTGCATTCGGCCTCCGGTGCCCCGTGCCTGGCGGCTTCCTCCACGGCCCTTTCGGCATCCTTCATCTGGCCGTCCTCGCGCAGCAACTGTCCGAGAAACAGGAACGCGTCTCCCCGGTCGGGTTTCAACGCGACGGCCGCCTGCATGTGGGCGATTGCCCCGGGCCGGTCTTTGAGGCTCGCCGCGATCCGGGCCGCCCTGAAGCGGGCTTCGAAATCCGTCGGGTTATATCGCGCGGCTCGTTCATACCGCCGCAGGGCTTCGGCGCGCTCGCCGGATTTCTCCGCGATCTCACCGAGTCCGAAACAGGCGTTGGCGCAGGAAGCGTCCCTCTTCAGAGCTTCCCTGAAGACCTCCGCCGCCTCTGCCGAGCGGTCCATGCGGAGCAAAAAGAATCCGTACTGGCTCAACGGGGCGGAATCGTCCCGTGTTGCCTCGACACCGCGGCGAAACAGCCGTTCGGCCTCCTCATGGTCTCCGGCCTGTTCCCGAATGGAGGCCAGGTTCACCCATGCAGCGGCATAATCGGGATGTCTCTCCACCAATTCCCGGTATATTTTCCCGGCCTCGTCCATTCTCCCCTGGTCCTGGTAGATCACCGCGAGATTGAACCGCGCCTTCGGATCTCCCGGGTTTTGGCGGATGGCCTGCCGATACTCCTCGACGGCTTCCGGCAGCCGGTTCCTCTGGTGTTTTTCCACGGCGCGGTTGTAGTGGTCCGCTTTGCCCGCTACGCATCCGTTCAAGCTCCAGATCAGAGCGAAAACCAGCGCCAACGCGCATCGCAACCCTGAAAACGGCACCACCGAACCCGAGGGGCTTTCCCCCTTCCGTTCCCCACAGCCCGCGTGCACGGACGGACGGGACGGCATTTTCGTTCTACTGCTTCCCATGCGGTCCGATCCTTCCTTTTTCGCGCCATTGATCGGTGCCCTGGGCGGGATAGACGGCAAACGTCCCGTCTTCCTTCCACACGATCTTCCAGGGATGCGCACGCAGATCCTCGCTCATCCCTTCCAGGTTGCGGGATGTCCCGCTGAGATGCCTGAACATCGATGCGACGTCCTCCTGGCTGGAAGTGAGCATGGAGCGGGCGACCTTTACGGTGCTTTGCGCTTCGGCAACCCCCTGCCCGATTTGGGCGAGGGTCTCGTTGATCCGGTTCTCCACGGATTCGAGCCGTTTTTGCAGCCCGCGGTTGGTTTCCCGCAATTCCTTGAGAAGCGCCCTCAGATCCTTGCCGCCCTCCCCGGACGTCTCTTTCAAGTTCTCCGCAAACGCACTGATTTTCGCCAGGACCTTTTTGAGATCCTTGCCGTTGTCCCTCATGTCCATCAGGAACCCGTTGGCGTTCCTGATGGCATCGGTGAGCGCGGATTCGGTGCGGACTTCACGGACCAGCTTGTGGGTCTCGTTGATGAGGTCTCCCAGGCGGGCAACTACGGCGTGCCCGGTTTCCATCACTTCCGACAGGGATGAGGGGCCTTTTCCTTCAAGGGTTTCCCCGGGACCCAGCAGTTCAGCGTCGGGCGAGCCGGGTGAGATCTCGACGTACTTGGTACCCATCATGCCCAGATTGCGGATATCCGCGCGCGAATCCTTTCTGACCCTGGCATCGGGACTGATCGTCACCGTCACCGCGATACGATCGCTGGCTCCCTGGGCGATCCTGATATTCGAGACCTCTCCGACCTCGAGCCCCGCGTACCATACCGGAGACCCTTTTGTAATGCCGTCCGCGTAAGGAAACAGAAGCTCTATGGTCTTCTTCTTGTACCAGAGCGACCGAAGATCGCTCACAGCGAAGATCCCCGCCATCAGCACGACAAATGAAACCAGAATGAGCAACCCGACCCTGATTTCCGACCGAAAAACCTGCATCAGCCATTCTCCGGATACTTAGGGGTCAAACCTACACTTTTCACATATTTACACTTTTCACAAACTCCCATGACCCGAGGTTCACAGCGAAACATGAAAATTTCTCAGGCCGAGGGTATTTTCACCCAAATCGTCAATTGCGGGGGGGCACCCTTTAACGATGAAGATCGGCCCTGCGGCCGCGTGACCCGCGGCCGCCTGATTTCATTTTCTCCGTGACTCGACAGGTAAAGCTCCGCTCACGATCACTCCATGTCCAGGAGGTCTTCGAGGTAGTCCCGGCTGGACTGGCGCAGCGGTATAGGCCCATCGGGGCTGCCCGCGATGAATTGCTGGACAAGCGGGTCGGTGGATTCCCTTATAGCTTCCGGAGGACCATCGGCCACCACCTTGCCCCGGTACAGCACCACCATCCGGTGCGCGATCTTAAACGCGCTTCGGGTATCGTGGGTCACCACCACGGACGTGATATTCATCCGATGACTGAGGTCCATGATGAGTTGATCGATCACCCCGCTCACCACCGGGTCCAGCCCCGAGGTGGGTTCGTCGTAGAAGACGATCTCGGGATCGAGCGCCAGGGCTCGGGCCAAGGCCACCCGCTTTTGCATGCCGCCGCTCAACTGGGAGGGCTTCAAGTGTTCGAAATCACGGAGCCCGACCAGTTCGAGCTTCATTTTGACCATCACCCCGATGATCTTCTCGTCGAGCTTGGTGTGCTCGCGCAGCGGCAGGGCGATATTGTCGTGAACGCTCAGGGAATTGAGCAGGGCTCCCATCTGGAAGAGCATTCCGAAGCGCTTCCGGTAAGCGTCCAACTCGGTTTCGTCGAACCTGGTGATGTCCTTGCCCTTAACCAGAATCTCACCCGAATCGGGACGCATGATCCCGATGAGATGCCGCAGGAGAGTGGTCTTGCCGCAGCCGCTTCCCCCCATGATGGCCGTCACCTTGCCCGTTTCCACGGTCATGTCGATCCCGTCCAGGACAACCCTGCCGTCAAAACTCTTCACGAGCTTACGAACCTGAATCATCGGCTGGTTTTCGGCCATCGCACCACAACCCGTCACTCAGAAAAAGAGGTAGAAAACGGTGGTGAAAAAACAATCCGCCAGGATGATGCTGATCAGGGACGTCACCACGGAAATCATGGTGGCCTTGCCCACCCCTTCGGCACCTCCACGCACCACGAAAGCCATGTAGCACCCGACCATGGCGATGATGCCGGCAAAAACCACGCTCTTGGTCAGTCCCGTGAGGATGTCCTTGAGCAGCAGGGCGTCAATCGTATTCTGGATATAGAGCGAAGAACGGATACCCACCGCCGTCGTGCCGACGGCGTAGCCGCCGATCATGCCGATCAGGTCTGCAAGAACGGTGAGGCACGGAAGCATCACCAGCATGGCGATGAACCTCGGCACGACCAGGTAGGCGACGGGATTGATCGCCATGACCTCCAGCGCAAGGATTTCCTCGGTGACGAGCATGGTCCCGAGCTCCGCCGTGAAGGCCGCGCTGACCCGCCCCGCGACAACGATCGCCGTCAGCAGAGGCGCCATTTCCCGGGTGAGGGCCACGCCGGCGAGGCTGGCCGCATAGTTGATCGCTCCGAATTTCTCCAGCTGGTAGGCGGTCTGAAGCACGAGAATGATGCCGATCACAAAGGACACCAACGCAACGATGGGTATCGACTTCACGCCCACCTCGTCCATCTGGATCAGCGCCGCCCTGAGACGCAGGGGTTTGCCCTGCAACGGCTTGACGATCGCCCATCGCATGGTGTCCCGAAAGAGATAGGCGATACTGGTCAAATGCCGCAAGAAAAGAATCGTTGTGCTCTCGGAGCGTTCACGGGCAGCCGATTCGCTCACGCCTTTCCTTCTCCTTCAAAGAGCCCCTCCAGGCTGGGAACCATTTCAAAAACATTCTTCAAATAGGCCAGATCGAACACGGCCTCGACCGTGGGAGTGGCCCCGGCCAAGGTGAAGCGGACGTTGTTCTTGCGGGAAAGCTGAAGGCCCTCCACAAAAGTGGCGATTCCGGAACTGTCCACGTAAGGAACCCGCGACAGGTCGACGACAATGTGCGTCGGTTCGTCCTTGAAGAGGGGCAGCAGAGCGTTCCTGACGTCCGGCGAGTTGCTCATGTCCAATTCCCCTTCCAGGCTCATGACGAAAACCCGGGCATTTCTTCTTGCGACCTCTATTTTCACTTCCTGGGATCCTCCCTGTGGGTTCTGTATTTGACGAGCCTGAGCAACATCCCGCCATCGGCAGGGATGTCGTAGGTGACCTCATCCATCGCGCTCCTGATAAAGTGCAGTCCCAGCCCGCCAGGCTTGATTTCCTGGAGATCCCGCGGGGCGAAACCATCCGGGTCCGCCGGAATCCCGAAGTCCCTGATACCGATCTCGAGTCGATCCTCGTGGGCGGTGAAGGTGATGACAATCCTCTTGTCCGGGCTGTTCGCGTAGGCGTGGCGAATCACATTGGTGCAGGCTTCATCCACCGCCAGCACCATCCGGTTGACGTCCTCGGGCGGATAGTCCATGCGTTGGGCCAACCGTTCCACAACCCCCCGCACCAGGAAGAGCGACGCCGGATCGGTCGGAATGTCAAGAATAACCGGACCACTGAGTTGCAGCAAGGACATTATGGTTTCCCGACCCCTATCAGAACCATGGTTGTGTCGTCCGCCGGGGGACATTGCCCCACGAACGCGTTCAAGGCATCCATCAGGCAACGATGCACATCCGCAATCCCACCGCGCGCCGGAGACATCGCCGCCTGCACTCGTTCCCAGCCAAACCGCTCCCCGCACGCGCTTTTCGCATCGACGAGGCCGTCCGTGAACAGCAGCAGGCGATCCCCCCGCTTCAACCGCAGGCTCCTGGAAACGTAGGCGCAGTCATCGAGGATCCCGAGGGGGGGGCCGCCCACTCCCCGAACCGGAACAAATTCCCCGCCCGCCTCGTTCCAGAGCACCGGCGGGATATGCCCCGCGTTAACGTAATCGATTCTCGAATCCGAGGAATCCAGGACCATGTACAGCAGCGTGACGAACATTCCCCGGCGGCTCTGTTCGAACAAAAGCCGGTTCATCTGCCGCATCAGGATGGCCGGCTCCTTTTCGCGGACCGCCAGCAGGCGGAAGTCGGACATCAGCTTGGCCATGCACAGCGCCGAAGCGACCCCCTTGCCCGAGACGTCTCCGATGAGAATTCCCAGGCGGTCTTCGCCGAGCGGGATGAAATCGTAGAAGTCTCCCCCTATTGCGAGGGCGGGGCGGTAGTGGGCATGAAACGTGTATCCGGGCATTTCCGGAACATTCTGAGGCAGGAAACTCAACTGAATGCTTGTGGCGAAAGCGAGGTCGCTCTCCATCTGCTGTTTGCGCAAAAGGTCCCGGTGCATGCGCGCGTTCTCGATGGCAATGGCCGCATGATCGCACAGCAACCCCAGCGTTTCCTCGTCCTCCGCCACAAAGGCCGTTCCGTCCAGGCGGTTGATGACCTGGGAGACCCCGATAACGCGGTCCTTGATCTTCAGCGGCATGCACAGCATCGAGTGTGTCCGGTAGCCGGTCTTGCGGTCGAACTCCTGGTGAAACCGGGCGTCGCGGTAGACGTCTTCGATGAGCAGCGGCTTGCCGGTCTGGAACACGTGGCCCGCAATGCCGTCCCCTTTGCGCAACCGGAAGCCCGTCTTCAATTTCCCGGCCACAGGTCCCTGCGCCACCGCGAACACCAGCTCGTCCGTGGCTTCGTCAACCAGCATGAGACTGCAGGCATCCGCCTTCAGGATGGACCGGGACGTGGTCATGATGTTTTCGAGAACCTCGTCCAACTCCAGTGTCGAGTTTATCAGAGCGGATGTTCTGAAACATTCCCTGAGGTTATCGATGCGCTCGCGGTACCGCTCGATTTCCGCAGCCCGCGGGCCTTCGGGCTCCCGTGTTCCCGATTCCATGCCACCCCTCCCGTGACCGCCATCCGGCGTTACCGACAGCCGCCGTAGCCCCGATCCGGCCTGCGGCGGCCCACGGTTGCAGGTTTCAACGCTACCGCCGACTATTCCTACTCCACAATGCTCACAGCGGCTCCGTCGACGAGATGTGATCCCCCTTCGATCACAACCCGCTCGTCACCCGTCAAGCCCTTCTTGATCTCGATCGTCTCGCCGGACTCCGCACCCGTTTCAACCGGCCGGGCAAAAACCTTCTTCTGCTCCGGAACGCAAACATAAACCACGGCGGCGCCCTGATCGTTCCGAACAACGGCTTTTCCGGGGACCGTAAGGATATCCGCCGTTTTGTCGTTCTCGATGCAGGCCTCGGCGTTCATCCCGTCGCGCAGGATTCGCTTGGGATTGTTCACCTCGACCTTCAAGGGAAAGCCACCTGTTGCGGGGTCCGCCCTCAAGCCCACCATTTTCACCTCGCCGGCAAAAGTCCGTCCAGGCAAAGAAGGAATCAGAACCCTGGCGGATTGACCTTGTCGAAAATGAACGATCTCTTGCTCCGGAACGGTCACCATCACATTCACGCGATCGATGTCGACAACGGTAAACACCGGATACCCGGCGGCGACCGCTTGTTCCGGCTTGACCCGGCGGCTCACCACCACGCCCTTGATCGGGCTGGTGAGCCGAGTCTCCGTCAAGCGTCTGCGGGCCGCCCGGAGTCTGCTTTCGGCGCGGACCAGAGCCGCCTTGGCAGCCTCGCTCGCCGTTTCATACTTCTTGAAATCGCTGGGAGACAGGCCCTTTTTCTTGTAAAGTCGTTTCATGTGGCGATACTTGGCCTCGGCCCGCGTGGCCTTGACCCGAGCCTCGGCGCTCTTGTCGATGGCGGCGTCGAGAGCCTGCTTGAACGGCACCGCGTTGAGCTCGGCAACGACCTGTTGCGCCCTCACTGCATCGCCTTCCTTGAAGTGCACTTGGACCACCTTCCCGGGAACCCTGAAGGCCAGGTCCACCTTTTCTCTGGCTTCCACAGTGCCGGCAGCCTTGAAAACGGATGCCCGCCTGCTCTTTTGAACGGTCTGCACGCGCACAGAAACGACATCCGGCACCTGCCCGGCTTTCCCGGCAGACTGCTCCGAATCCCGACATGAGGTCGAGACGAGAAAAAGAAGAGTGATCGACAGGAGCAGTGCCCTTGACGGCATAATCACCTCATCAGGATATTTCAACATGCCATTCAGTTCGACGCATATCCGGCATTTTACGCGATATGCACCGGGGCGGCCGGCCGCTGCCCCTCCACAATGTAATTGGCTTCATATATCCTGATGTCCGCCGTTGTGCAATGCCGTACTCGCTCGATCCGGAAAGACCTTCGAGTATTGCGGCCCGGAGCCGCCGTCCGCTGTCGGCGATGGGGACACGCCGCACTGCCGTCCGCCGGAGATTTCGTTCAGTTGCGGTAGGGGCGTTCCTTTTGACGTTGGGGGTCGAGGAGGGGTGAGCGGGGCGCACTCCAGCGGGTTGCGGTCGGCCCCGTTCCCGGCAGCTTGTCGCGGCTTGGATCACCTGACTTGCCGTGACCAGATTGCGGAACTTGACGCACACAACTCGGGCAGCAGCGGGCGAACGACTCCGGAAGAAGGTCGGAAGGGGACCGGACGGGCCCTCGTCGTGGGCCCGTCCGGCGCTTGCACGAAAAGCTGAAGAGATGGAGCGCACCGTTTCATTCCGGCCCACCTGGAAAACGGATTCCCAGGTGAATCAGTCTCGATGCCTCGCGGGTGCGGCGCGATCTTGAACGCGAATCCGCATCAGGCCGGCGGTTGTTTGGACACCATACAGTTGAACGTCTCTTCCGTCTCGTCCCTCCAGCCGTCCCAGAGGTAGGCGTCCTCGCGTTGTGCCGCGATCACGCGGAAGGCGTAACGCACCTGCTCCTCGTAAAACCCGCAATAGGGACTCGGAGCGTTCAGCGTGCCGGAAACCGCCTTGACTTCCGCCGGGCAGGGCGCGCCGCAGAAATGCCTGATCGCGCACCCGGCGCACGGCACGATTTCCTCCACTTTCCTGCGGGTAACGGCCCGGAAGGGAGCGCTCTCCAGAATGCCGGACAGATCGTCCCGGAAGAGGTTGCCGCCCTTGAACTCTTGAAAACCAATGAACTCACTGCACGGGAACACGTCCCCCTGCGCCGATACGGCGAAAAAGCACCGACCGCCTCCACAAGGCGAAATGTCGCACATGAGCCGCCGTCCCGTCGGGCCGATGATGCCCGCCAGCACGTTGGCAAAATTGGCGACAATCAGTTTTCGCCCGGTCTCGACGTACAATTCGTGGGCACGGTCCAGCGCACGGCAGAAACGCTCCGCCAGCACCCGGTCGGACGGTTTGAGGTCCCTGCCGCCCTGCTGCGTGCAACGGACCGGGTTGAACATCACCGTGGCGATGCCCCGTTGGTGGTAGAAATCCACCATGGCGGGCAAAGTGTGGACGTTGCTGCGCGTCACCGTTGTGATCACATTGAAGGCCGGATAAGATGCCAACTTCTCGAGCACCTCCGAGACCCGCTCGAACCCGCCCGTTCCGCTCCAGTTCCTGCGCGTGAGGTTCGCCACGTCCGCGGTCGGAGCGTCCAGCGAAACCCCGATGCCGACGCCGTGATCCTTCAGGAAGGCTATGGCTTCGTCGTCGAGCAGCATCCCGTTGCTCTGGATGCCGAACGTGAAGTCATCGCGGAACCTTTCCATTCCGGCGAAAACCGCTTCCTTCGCCATCAACGGTTCGCTTCCGTGGAAGATCAGCTGGGGCCGCGAGCCCGGGGGCATGATCCCGCAAAACCAGGACTTGAGGCGTTCCAGGGCCGAGCAGACCTCCTCCGGCGTCATGGTCTTCCCGTTGCGGCGCAACTCCTCCGGCAGGTAGCAATAGCCGCAGTTGAAGTTGCACCGGTCCGTCGGGTTGAAGTAAACGGCCGAAGGCTTCAGGCCGAAGCGCAGATGCTCCATTTCCTCCCGGAAGGAATCGGCCCGGGCGCGGAGGTCGCCGATGAGCTCCCCGGCCAGGGCATTGCCGAGGGCATGGCGTTCGACCAGCGCCCACCAGGCCAGGTCCGGTTCGACGACAGCCACCCGGTTCGGGTCGCCGAAATCCAGGACGGCCAGACCGGGCCCGTAACCGGTGTTCGCGTACAGAGTCGAAGGACTGTGTTCTCGTGCGGTATTCATGGGTTTTCCTTACTTCCCGGCGGTCTCCGGGGTGAGCAGAATGTAATGGGACAGACCCGTTCCCGCGGAATTGCGGCAACGACGGCGGTAAGAAATGATACGGGGTTCTTTCGTCATGTTTTGCTCCTTTCACGGTTTGTACGGTGCGCTCCAATAAAAAAACCCGGACAAGCCGCGCTGTCGCGCACGGCTTTCCGGGTTCCCTTTACCATCCGGACCCCGTCCCGGCTCTCCTGCAGGTCTTCTGACTCTCGGATCGACTGGGGATCTGCGGCCTTCCCTTCGAGGTGAACCCCGAAAGTGACCGAGCCTTCGCTCAGGGCAAATCCCCATCCCCGATCACAGCGGCGGGACCATCACGGAATTTCACCGTGTTCCGGGATGCAGGAAAACGACGGATTCTGAACTACGTTTTTTACATTGCCCAAAGAAGTCGACCGTTGTCAAGCGTTTTCAAGAGGGTTGCACGGCCGGTCGCGGATTCATCCGTTCGCGGCCGCGGACGATCGTTTTGGCGCGGGGACACGACATGACACGTCCGCCGCACAATATGGCGAGCCGGTGTTGTGTGATTTCGAACGCAATTGCCCACGGCGCCCGCATCACCCGCGAAGCATGAAAACAGACTCACCCGGGGATTTGTTTTCCAGGTAATCGGCATCGGAGCGGAACGGAGCCCTCCCACCGGTTCCTTCAAGCTTCTGGTTTTTCTTGACGGGCACCTCGCCGGTTACGGCTTTAACCGCCGCAGCCGGGGGCGGGGCCGGAGCACTCGTCCGGCTTGCATGGAAGCATCAATCATCCAGGAAGCAAAAAGGATCGCGCTCGCGGAAAATATCCAGTCCGAAGCTGTGGGAGACCGCGAGGCAGCCTCCGCAGGCGGGTCTGAGGGCACAGGACCGGCAGGCGCCGGACCCCTCCCGGTACCGGCGAGCTTCCCTGGAATCGTAGACGGCGGCAATGCCGTCACGGGCGACATTTCCGATCCGGGATGGGAAGTTGCGGCAGGCATGTGTTTCCCCGTCTGCAAGGACGGCGATGGAGTTGAAGGCGGCTCCGCACCCGTACCCGGAGCAGCCTCCGAAGAGGGAAAGGCCCCGCTTGCGCCGAACGATGTTGAGGAGACTGTCCTTGAAGCTGATAGTGGGATTGTCCTCGGATGCGTCCGCAAAGGCCTCCAGGAATGCGGCGAAGTCCTCGAAAGCCGGCAGGTCCGGATTCGGTCCGTCCTCAGAACGACTCAGCCGTATGAAAGTGAACAGATCCGCCCATCCCCTCAGCAGTTCGGCAAGCGGCAGAATGTCACCCATGTTGTCACGGGTCAGGGTGAGCATGACCATCGAATAGATATCGAGATCACGCAGTATTTCAAGAAATTCCAACACCTTGTCGAAGTGGCCGGTACCGCGGACGGAATCGTTGCGCTCTCGCAGTCCCTCCAGTCTGACCTGGTAGTAAATCGGCCGCTCGATGGCGACCAGTTCCTCGATCCGGCGCCGCTCCACGGGATTGCCCAGGATGGCGAGGATGAAGTCGCGTTCGGCCGCCGCACGGTACAGCTCCCCAAATCGTGGATGCAGGAAGGGATTCCCGCCGGTGAAAGAGACCTGTCCGCGCACCCCCCGGTTTCGACAGAATTCGTAGAAGTCATCGAGAATGCCCACGGTCTGCGACAGCTCCAGCTCCGGCCGGCCGTCGCGTTCACGGCAGTCGCGGCAGTGAAGATCGCACGCCTGCGTGATGTGCCACTGAAGGGTGAAAACCGAGCAGGAGGAGAAATCTTCTTCCGTAGTGCCGGTCAAGGGCAGGACGGGAAAATTGGATGGATCACGCCTTATGGACGAAGGCGGAACCAGGAGCAGACCTCTTTTCACCGCATGATCGAGAAGGGCGTCCACCACGTAAACCGCCACTCCCGCCCTTGAAGCGGCTTCGCGAGATGGAATCTGCTCCGCAACGAGTTTAAGCGCCATCAGGTCTTCGTCGTGGGCAGGCCGCGCCGTGATTCGACCGTTTTCCGGGTGCCGCCAGACGAGCACGAATTCTTCGCGGTTTTCAGGAAAAACATCGGTTCCGTCTACATTGAGGCGAAGCAGCGATGCGAGGTTGCTCCAGGAAAGCCGCAGCAGAGCCAGAGCGGGGTTCACCGCAAGCTCGCAAGCCGGCCGCGAAGCTTCGACGTCCACGTTGCTCACCGTGTGGAGTGCAAACTCAAGCCTCGCCAATTCCGGCAGAAAAGCGGGAAGCGCAAGTTCCCGGACCAACCGGCTCAGGCTCTTTGGAAACGCCGCCACATCCATAACGTTGTCGCGGGTCCGTTGGAGACTTGCCCAGGCTTCATCGTCCAGGAACTCGCCGCACGCGGGATATGTCGCTTCGATCATTCGCCGATATGTTTCGTCCACCCAAACGTCCTTGTGTCCGGGGGCTCTCCCCCGCAACTCCCCCACAATCATTGAAACGGCATGAGCGAAACACCCTTCATACACTTGCGTTCAAGATGAGCGCATTGGGCGGGAGGGCATAAAGCCTTCCCCACCGTCTGACGGGCACGTCGATCCGCATACAAGGGGCGGGTTTATCCCCCCGCGTCACCTCCCGATGGGCAGGTGTTGTGTCATCTTGAACGTACCCCGATATCAGTCGGTACCTGCCGCGGGGCTACCGGTGCCCGGCGGCGAACGAAGGCCGCTCCACCGTTCCCCGTATGCGGGCGATTGACGCCGGGAAAACCGCGGTTTCTCGCCACCGATGCACGCTTCCATGAACGGGAGCAGATGATACTCCTCACCTACTAAGGTCGGCTGAAGCGGATTTCCAATTAAAGCAAAACCTTACTGAAACGGTCGGAGCTGGGTTCGCACGGGCGGGTCGCGGACCGGGAGAGCGCGGCGATACCTGCGGCAATAAGCTGTAAATCCAATCAGTTAAGTCGATACACAAAATATTGTTGCATTCAGGAAAAAAAACTCCAATGCAACCGCCGAATCACCGGTCGGCGTCTTCGGCGCCGTTCCCTCGTTCCGTGCTTCCGAAAGAGAACCGCCATCAGGGTGGCCATGGCGGGGCAAAGATGCACCCGGCCGGAAGCGCACCCTGTTTCCTTATCGTTGGGTATCGAGAGATTCGGTCGCCTCGGCGAGGGCGTACGACTCGAAACGGGCTCTTGAGCGGGGCGTTCGAACGCTTAAGGCCGGCACGTCCCGCCGGGCGTTGCAGCGGGCGGGAGGAGAGACGAAGAACATCGTCCGAACCCGGTCCGTGCCCCACCCGGAGGCCGGCCAATCATTTCGGGAGGCTTCAATCGCGGAGTTTCCGTGCCGCCGGCACCGGGAATTACCCGGCCGTTCCAACCGGGACGACCGTGTAACCCATAGACATGCTTTCCCCCCGGCAACCCGGCCCCCATACCCTAGAACAAGGCCTTGGTGAATTCCTCGGGATCGAAGGGCCGCAGGTCATCCAGGCTCTCGCCGATGCCGATGTAGCGCACGGGGAGCTGCAGCTCATCGGAAATGGCCACGATGATTCCTCCCTTTGCGGTACCGTCGAGCTTGGTCAGAATCAGGCCGGTAACCCCGATTTCCTCCTTGAAGAGCCGGGCCTGGGATAGTGCGTTCTGACCGGTGGACGCGTCCAGAACGAGCAGGACCTCGTGGGGGGCCGACAGGTCTTTCCTGTTGACCACCCGTTGGACTTTCTTCAGTTCTTCCATGAGGTTCACTTTGGTATGCATGCGCCCGGCGGTGTCGAGCAACACGATGTCCATCCCCCTGGAGACCGCGGCGTCCATGGCGTCGAAAGCCACGGCCGACGGGTCGGACCCGCTCTTTTGCTTGACCACCGGAACGTTGACCCGCTCCCCCCAGAGTGAGAGCTGCTCGACGGCGGCCGCCCGGAAAGTGTCCGCCGCCACGAGCATCACCTTGAGCCCCTCACTTTTGAACTGGTGGGCGAGCTTGCCGATGGTCGTCGTCTTCCCGACACCGTTCACTCCGATGATCATGATCACGAAGGGACGCGCCGAACGCGGATCCCAGGCGGAACTCTCCACCGAAAGGATCCGGGTGATCTCTTCCCTCAATTGATCGCGCAGCTTCTCGGGATCCTTGAGCTCCTGTCTCTTGATCTTCTCGGCGACCTTTTCCAGGAGGAGTTGAGTGGTCCGCACGCCCAGGTCCGAGGTGATGAGAACCTCCTCGAGCTCATCGAGCAGGTCCATGTCGATTTTCTTCCGTCCGAGGACCAGCCGGTCCATGCGGTTGATGAACTGTTCGCGGGTCTTATGCAACCGGTCCCGCAACCGTGAGAAGAATCGCCTTTCCCCGGAAGCGGCTTCCGCACCGGGACCGGTTTCATCATCCACTCCAAAGACCGCCTCTTCAACTTCCACCGGGGATTCACCGGGCTCCTCCCCGGCGACCGGCGCGATGTCGAGCACCTCTGCCGGTTCGACCTGCGCTTCCGCCTTCCTATCTGGAACGGCTTCCTGGGCGGGCGCGGTATCGAGCGCAGCTTCCGGCTCGGCCTGCACCCCTGCCGCCTCCATTTCCAAAGCGGCTGTCGGAGCGGATTCTCCCTCGGCCGCCTCGGGCTCCTCCTCCGCAGTCGATGGCAGCTCGGCCTCCGGCTCCCGATGCTCCTCCCGCGGAACCTCGGCCGTCTTGCTTTTGCGCCTGAACCATCTGATCATGTTTGCGGCATTCCTCCCGAAACAGGCAAATCATGGAAAACGGCATGCGAGCAGGCGCACCGCTCCCCCCGTCCGTCCGGATGAAATCTCCCCGGCCCGGTCCACAAGCAGGGAAGGTTACGGTCGTTCAGCCCGCCCGCGCCATTCATGAATCACCTAATCGTCATAATTTTTTCCATCTTTCGCCTTTTTGGTCGCCCGCTCACGGATTTTGCTCTCGGTCCATTCAGCCGGATCTTCCATTCGGGTGCCCTTGGGACCCAGATCATAGGAACCCGCCTGGAGAATGGCATCGATGGCCAGCGGCGCGGTGTCCCTGGCATTGAACACATTGGTGAGCAACTCGTAGACGAAATCTTCCACGCCCTTCGCCATCCTTTCCCGTATTTCTCTGGGGAGACCGAAGAGCTTATTCTCGAAAGGAAGGTTCAGTTTCTTGTAGTCGCCCTTTTTCAGCCCGCTGTTCTTGGCATACGCCACCATTTCAGCCCACATCTGATCGGTCATACCCTGGTCCGACAATTTGACGAATTCCCCATTCTCGTCCAGGAAGGCATTGCCGTATTCGTTCACCTTCACTCCCCACGTGAGCATTTGCAGGGCTGTGGCGACGTTGGCCTTGGTGGTGCGGGTTTCCTGAGCAATCTGCCTCAGGCGTTTCGAATCGTTGCCGGAAGTGCCGTGCTGAGCCCCTGAAACCTTGTACTTGGCCAGAGCATTGTGGATCTCCACCGTCAAGGGCACCTGTATGCCCGCAGCACTCTCCTCTATGCCATGGGTCGTGCCGTTGTTCAGTGCGATCCAGTCCGGAAAAATGTCGTGGGCATTGAGACCTCGGATGAGGAAAAGCGCCTCGTCAACCGTCGAAAGCCCTTCCTTTCCCTTGATTTCACCGACTTCGGTTTCATACCCCGCCCACTTGGGAACATAAGGATTCAGAGCAATATTGGCCAAAAGGTTTTCGTCGTCGGCAAGGTGCGAGGCATCGATGGCGATGGAGGTAATGCCCGCATCGAACATGGACGGGATCTCCATTTTGGCCGCTTCGACGTCCCGGGCACTCTGGATTCCGTAATGATCGGCATGAACGGCCACGGGCACGGTTATGCCCAGTTCATTGCAGACGGCATCCACCTGCAACGCCATATTCCAGAAGTTGGTCGCGCAGTAGGCCTTGGCGCCACCCTCGGATTTGGCGATCTCGATAATGATGGCTGCATTCGCGCGTTGCGCGGCCCGCAGCGCCCCTCGGATGACAAAATGGCTTCGGCCGTTCGCCGCAATCGTCATGGCCTTTCCTTTTGCCGTCATGGCCCGATCGATCACCTTGCCGCTGACAATCAGCGCCCTGGAGTTGGGGAAGAGCCTCACGATATTGGGGGGACGCCCGATTTCAAGTGCCTTTTGAAACGACATGCCAATCCTCCTTTCCTTTCCGGCTGCCAATGGCAGAACTCCTTGATTTCAGTTGCCTCTATACTTGTTTGATTTCAAAAAGGTTTCCGTCGTCATCGCCGGCGAAAATGATTACGGAACCTCCTTTGGGAACCTGTATGACCATCACGTTCAAGCTTTTGCATCGTTCGAGAAATGAACCCATATCAGCCACTTGAAGACAAACATGGTCGATACGCCGCTCATTGCCCCGGTGACGATTGTATATGAAGATCTCGAAATGGACGTATTCATTCTTATAGTCAAAAATCGTCAACTCGGAATCAATGTTGAATATCTCCGAAGATAGTGAGGAAGGCAAAATCTTTGGTCCTGACTTTTGACATCCGAGAAGACTTTTATAGAACTTATCGGCATTTTTCTCAGAGCTGCATGTCAGCGCCACATGTATGAATTTCATCCATTTCTCCACATGTAATACAATTTTACCTAGAAAACATACTCCCGTGTGACTCTGTTTTCATGTCTTATGGTGACGCCGGCGCCATGGGCAATTGCGTTCAAGATGAGTGCATTGGGCGGGATGGGATAAAGCCCTCTCCTACGTATGACGGGCACATCGGTCCGTAGCAGGGGACTGGGTTTATCCTCGCCAGCGTCCACATCCCGACAGGCAGGTGTTGTGTCATCTTGAACGCACCTCTATATAAATTACTTCTTTACTGCTTTTCTATGATACATAATTCCTGATCCATTGTGTTAATCGACAGGCTCAAATTTCATTTGGCTTGATTATTACCTTGATTGAATCGTTAGCATCTATGACCAATTGAAAGCCTTTCTCAATATCACGCAAGGGAAGTCTGTGCGTGATCATATCCTCCACTTCGATTCTTCCTGACTCAAGGAGCTCCAGTGCATCATCAATATCGGGAGGCCCACAATAGTAGGAAGTGAGGATTCTGATTTCCCTGGTCCAGAAATCGTTCACAGGCACAACAACGTCCCTGCCCGGTCCCGGGACGGCAAAGAATACGATCGCGCCTCCCTTATCCACGCATCTCCACGCCTTTTCCACGGCGGAGACCGCGGATGTACATATCATGACCGCATCGGCCTTTTTGTCGCCTGCAGCCGCCAAACTTTCAGGAACATCGCCCGCGGCATCGACGATGAGATCCGCGCCGAGTTGTTCCGCGAATGCCAGTCTCTTGCGGTTCACATCCGCCGCCACGACCCTGCAGTTTCGGGCTTTGGCAAGTTTCACATGAAGCAATCCCGACATCCCGCACCCGAGCACCATAACCGTTTGGCCCGCTCGTATTCCGGCAAGTCTCTGAGCTCTGACCACACAGGCCAGAGGCTCAATGAAAGTGCTTTGATCATAGGTGATATTGTCCGGTAGATGATAGGTCCCCTTTTCCACAAGAATCTCGGGGACAAGAATATATTCCGCAAAGCCGCCGGGCAGCCTGACTTTGATTTCCGAGCACTGAGGGTAATGACCGTTCCTGCAGTAATGACACTCCATGCATGGAACCTTGGGAACCGCAAAGACCCTTTCGCCAACCTTGAATCCCGTTACGGAACTCCCGACCTCGACCACCTCGGCTCCGATTTCATGTCCCTGAACCAGCGGCGCCCTGGGCATTCGGTACCATTCGACTACGTCGCTTCCGCATATGCCGCACGAAGCGACCTTCAAGAGCATTTCCTTCGGGCCGGGCCTGGGGGTAGCCACTTCCTCGATTCTGATATCGTTGTTGGAGTGCCAATAGGAGACTTTCATCTTCTCACAAACCCTCAAAGCTCCGTTACAGTGTCAGCCTTGATGCTTCAGCGTGTTATAAAGGTCGAACGCTTTTTGCGGCGTTTCGTTGTCGTGGACCACCGCACGCACGGCCTGAATCATGGCAACCGGGGCGTCCGACTGGAATATGTTCCGTCCCATGTCCACACCGGCCGCCCCTTTTTGAACCGCATTGTAGGCCATGGTCAAGGCGTCCAGCTCAGGAATTTTCTTGCCGCCCGCCATCACGATCGGCACGGGACACGATGCCGTCACCGTCTCAAATCCATCCTCGATGTAGTAGGATTTGACGTAATGAGCGCCGAGCTCGGCGCATATCCTGGTTGCCAGCCTGAAGTACTGGGCGTCACGGGCCATGTCCTTGCCCACCGCGGTCACGGCGAGCGTCGGAATCCCGTAGCGAGTACCAAGATCCACCATTCTGGTCATATTGATGATGGACTGCCTTTCGTATTCGCCCCCGATAAAGACTTGCACCGCCATGGCACAGACATTCAGACGGATGGATTCCTCGATATCCACCGCGATCTCCTCATTGGAGAGTTCCTTGAGTATACTGGTGCCTCCGGAGACTCTCAGAACAATTGATTTTGAAGTGGATGGCGGCACAATGGTTCTTAGAATTCCTCTCGTCAACATCAGAGTATCCGCATGGGGAACTAGAGGAAGTATGTTGATATCGACCCGCTCCAATCCTGTGGTGGGTCCTTGAAAGTATCCATGATCGATGGCCAGCATGACAGTCCGTCCGCTGTCAGGATTGAATATCCGCGCCAGCCTGTTCTTCATCCCCCAATCCAGGGAGTTTGAACCTTTGAGAAAAAACCCATCCGTCTTTTGTGGGGTGTCGATATGGAATTTCTTGGCCTCCTTGATTTCATCTACATCAGGCATTTATCTTCCTCCTTTCCTGTTGTTTGCACTTATTCCATATAATGGGGACCAGGCCGTCCACCGGGAGGCGCCGTCCCTGCTCTTTTCACCCATCCGTCGGATGGGCTCCGACGGACACCGGCGCATGAGGCGCTCTGGTCGTTGGACCCTCGATAAGTCGCCCGTCCCGGATTATACCCCGCATTTCGTCAGTGTCGAGCAGACGGTCATTCCACAGCGCGGTGGAAAAACCTGCATGAGCCCACGCCCGGAGACAACGTGCATCGAGACGCGCGTGCGAACGGCATTCCAGGACCGGACTTCCGCCCGGACAAGTTCCGATGCAACGCCGAAATCGGCAAAACCATACGATTCCCCAATCGAACATGCAAGCGATATGTCCATGAGACCGGTTTTTGCGATTCCAGGCCCCATCCCCGTCCCCGAATTCCGAAACGCCCTCCCGCTCGGTGCTGCCGCCTTGACCGCAAGCCGTTATTGGCCGGTTTTCCGAAAAAACGCCGTTTTCCAACACGCATTGTCGCGTATAATCCGGGGGTGATTTCTTTGAAACACAAGGCCGGAGGCAGGCACGTCGGACCGCCCGGGTAAAACCGAACCGACGATGAAAGAGAGCCTATCGGGGGACACGGGCATGCGCGAAGAAACGGCATTGCGGTCGGAATTAGTGGAAATCTGCAGGAAACTCGAACGTAAAGGGCTGATCGCCTCGGCCGACGGCAACGTGAGTTGCCGGGTGGGCGCGGACCGTCTGCTCATCACGCCAAGCGGCAAGCCCAAGACAGACCTGGAACCGCGCGACCTGATCGGGGTGAATGCGCTGGGAAAGCGGGTGTCGGGCCGTGGCAGACCTTCCAGTGAAGTCCATATGCATCTGGCCGTGTATGCTCAACGAAGCGACGTTTCGGCAATCGTCCACGCCCACCCGCCTCTTCTCACCGCCATGACCCTCGCGGGACAGCCTTTCCGCGCCGACATTCTCCCCGAAGTGTGGCTGACCGTGGGCAGAGTGCCCACGGCACCTTACGCGACCCCTTCCACCTCTGAAGTGCCCGACTCCATTGCCCCGTTCATCGCGGACCACCAGGCCATTCTGCTGGAGCGCCACGGTTCGCTCACTTTCGGCAGGACCCTCGGAGAGGCTTACCGGCGGCTCGAAATACTGGAGCACGCCGCGCACACCCTGTTCTACGCCTTGCTCATCGGGGCCTGTCCGCCACCCGCGATGTCGGATAAGGACAGGGAAAAACTGGACCAGGTGCGCAAGAAGCTCTTTGCGTAAAATGAAGGAGCCCCGGCCATCCCGTCCGGCCCGGCAGCGTTTCGGCCATGACGGTCCGAGCGCACGGACGCCCCTGGAGGTTTCACGCCTTGAGTATTCTCGAATCCACCACGACCATGCCTTCCGCATACGCCAGAACGGGATTCAGATCGATTTCCACGATGTCCTCGTGTTCCTCGGCGATGCGGGCGATTTTGAGCAGGCCGTCCACCAGGGCTTCCTGGTCCACCGGGCGCCGGCCACGGAATCCTTTGAGCAGCGGAGCCCCCTTGATTTCGTTGATCATTTCCAGGGCATCGTCCCTGGTCAGCGGAAGCAGCCGCATGGAAACGTCCCTCAGCACTTCCACCGTCACCCCCCCGAGCCCGAAAATGATCACCGGCCCGAACTGAGGATCCCGGTTCATCCCGAGGATGAGCTCAAGGCCCGGTGAAGCCATCGCGCTCACGACCACCCCCGGGATGCGGGCTTGCGGGTGATGGGAGCGGACCCGCTCCATCATCTGCGTGTACGCGGAGCGCAATTCCAGTGCGGAGAGGATGTTGAGGCGCACCCCGCCGCAGTCGGACTTGTGCAGGATGTCGGGCGAATCGACCTTGAGCGAAACGGGAAATCCCATTCGATGCGCAAGGTGAACCGCCTTGCCCGGGCTGTCGGCGAAGCTGCTGATGATGCAGTCGAAACCCTTGGATTCCAGGAATTGCAGCCCCTCGTAAAGGCCCAGTTGCACGCGCCCGCTCGCGACCGGGAAAGTGGTCTGGGCCTTTCGAGCCTTACTCTTCGGCGGAATCAGCTGGGCAAGAGCCTTCACGCCCCTTTCAGGGGTCGGAAACACCGGTATCCCATGCTGGTGCATCTTCATTCTCTCGGCGCGTTCGACTTCCGCTCCGCCAAGGAAGATAACCAGCTCATTGGCTTCGGGGGTCACCACTTCCGACGCGTCCAGGATGGGGTCGCCGAAAATGATGCCCAGCGTGTCGTAGTAAGGCCGAGCCCGCTGAATCACCTCCTGGAACATCTTGGCGTTGGCGTCGCCGGTAAGATCCAGGGGATTGGACCGGATCGCGTGCGGCGGAATGACCCCTTCCAACTGGGCCGCCAGCTCTTCGGGAAGCGCCGACACCGAGAGTCCCTCCTGCTCGGCCGCATCGGTCGCCAGAATCGCCGATCCTCCCGAAGTGGTAATGTAGAGGATACGGTTCCCGGACGGAGGCTTCAAGTAAGCAAAACCCTTGGCAAAATCAAAGAACTCCTCGATGGTCTCCGCCCGGCACACCCCGTGCCGCCGGAACAGCGAGGCATAGATTGCGTCCGCTCCGGCGAGAGACTTCGTGTGCGACTCCGCCGCCACCCGGCCCCCCGGGGTCCTGCCCGATTTGAGTACCACGAGCGGCTTGCTCAGCGTGCTCAACACGTTGCCGAACCGCTGCGGATCCTTTATCCCCTCGATATACACGGCGATGACCTTGGTGTTGGGATCGCCTTCAAAATATTCGATGAGATCCACTTCGTCGATGTCGGCACGGTTGCCAAGACTGACAAAGCTGGACACTCCCAGTTCCTCGACGGAAAACCAGTCCATCATGGCCGCGCCGACCGTCCCGCTCTGACTGATCACCGCCACCCGCCCCTTGCGCGTGAGCAACGGCCAGGACGCGCACATCGGATGGTGAGGGTTGTTCACACCCTGGCAGTTTGGCCCAACCAAGCGGATATCGTAATTGGAGGCCGCCCGTACCAGTTCCTCCTGAAGCTTCGCCCCTTCGGGCCCGGCCTCACTGAAGCCCCCCGTCACGATCACCGCCCCCTTCACCCCCTTTTCACCGCAATCCCTCACGGCCTGGGGCACCATCCGGGCGGGAATGATCACCACAGCCATGTCGACCTGATCCGGAATGTCCTTGACGTTCTTGAAACAGGTCAGTCCCAGAATCTTCTCCGCTTTGGGATTGATCGGGTAGAGCGCCCCGGGAAAGCCCCCTTCGATGAGGTTCTTCAGAATCTCGTGCCCCAGCTTCCCCGCGCTGTCCGACGCTCCGATAACAGCCACACTGGATGGGTGAAAAAACGACCACAAATCGTCTCGAGCCATGCCAAACCTCTCCAAGATCCAAAGAATGTCAGGGACATGCCATTGTCGCCGTCTGCCCTGCCAAACCTTCTCCTAGGCCATCTTTGCCGCTTTCTCGGCAACCTTTGCATTGAATTTGTCGGCCTGGATGATGAACCGTTCATGCGTGGCTTCACCGATTTTCTCGGCTTCGTCAAAAGCTTCCAGGCGGAATGTCAGCTTCCGGCCCTCCACGGCAATCACTTCAGTACGCACGCGCACCTCCATGCCAAGAGGCGTCGCCGCAGTGTGCTTCAGATTCATCGATATCCCGACCGACTGCTCTCCAGGGCTCAGGTGCGCATTGATCAGCTCCGCGGACACCCGCTCCATGAGGCCTCCCAGTACGGGGGTTCCGAGCACGTCGGGAAGATTGGGATAGAAACGTCGAGCTGAGTGCTCCGGCAGGGACTTGATTTTCAGTTCGTGACTCATACCTGCATGAAAAGGTGTACCCATGATGTCTCCTCTCTCTACGGGGTCAAACCTACACTTTTCACAAATCGCCGTAGGCCGCAAGCTGACAACGAAGCATGAAAGTGCGCCGGCCCGGTTCATTTCCTCCCGAAAAAAGGAATTCGGCGGCACGGCCAGGATTCCGGCCCGCCCCGGACTGACGGTTGTGGTTTCGCGGACGCACGGGAGTACAACCTTGCCGTCTCGCATCAAGTGATCGGGCCGAGGTTCCGCCCAGGTTACACCGCGATTCCTCGAAAGCCGCGGCAGCCCTGCCACCGAACCCACGAGCCGGCAGCCCCGCATCCCGGCATCGACCAAGCGGCCGATGCCGCTCCCGCTCGCAGTCCGCCCTGAGTATGGGAAGTCCCCTCGCCGCTCTGGAGGAGGAGGAGGATCGCGTTGTCACCTGAGGCTCAGCTTCGTACGGGTCACGAGGAGGGGAGTAACTGCAAACGCGTTCTCGATATCGGAGGAGGCACGGACCCCGGAAATGTCTTCGCCTCCGGGGAAACTCCGCCTCCGCCCGTCAGTGAGATTACATTATGACCGACAATGATAACAACCAAAAACGCACACCGATTGACTTTCCACCAATGTTTTCTTAAGTTTCCTCTTGCTGCCGGGAATTCGGGAAATATTTGCTCTCAGGAATCAGTAGTCGATTGCAGTTATGACCGCAACGGCCTGGAGCAAGGCCGAATCGACACCCCACCAGGACATGGACTCAGAAAGGAGAAGACTTTATGTCGAAGACCGAGAAGAATCTGAAGGATGCATTCGCAGGCGAATCACAGGCCAATCGCCGCTACCTGGCCTACGCAGAGCGCGCCGAGGACGAATTCATGCATGGAGTGGCGAAGCTTTTCCGGGCGGTCGCGGAAGCTGAAACCATCCACGCCCACAAGCACTTGCGGACACTCGGAATGGTCAAGTCAACCGCCGAGAACATCAAGGACGCTCTGGAAGGAGAAGTGCACGAATTCAAGAACATGTATCCGCAGATGATCGAGGAGGCCAAGGCCGAAGGCCAGAAATCCGCGGAGATCAGTTTCCACCATGCCAATGAAGTGGAGAAGATTCACGCGAAGCTCTATGAGAAGGCCCTCGAAGACCCCGCGAATTTCCCCGTCCAGGACTACTACGTCTGCAAAATCTGCGGCTATACCGTGGGCAAGGAAGCCCCTGAAAAATGCCCCGTTTGCGGCGCCAACCAGAAGGCCTTCAAGAAAGTGTGATCCCTTGGATTCATTTCCAATGCAGACTGGTGAATCATTGCCGCCGGCGACCGCGGGATGGGAGCACGTCGGCCCGTCCCGCCCGCTGCCGCCGGCTGAGGGATGCGCGGGAATCAGGTGCCGGCACGCGCAGCGTCGGATAAGGGATTGAGGTCAGGAGGCGGCCGGGATGATCGGCATGCCCGCCGGATCGGCGTCACGTATAAAATGGCGAGTTCCATCCAGGCTGATGAAAAAGCGGCCGTCATCTTCACGCAGCATAGCCGCAAACTGGTAGTACGCGGGGCGTGAGAATCGCGCTCGAAATTTGCCGTCATGCACCCGGCAATAGAGGACGTTGGCTCTCCCTACCCACAGGGTGCCGGGAGCCAGGGGATGCCGGGATGTACGATGGCGGAAGCTCAGCAGCACCTGTTCGCCCTGGCCGGCTTTCTCCAGGTCCACCCGGGAAATGACGAAAGGCGTATCGGCAACGTCCAGAAGACACCGGGAATTTTCCCATTCCAGCAGGAACCTCTCCCCGGAAGTCAGCACGAGATGCTGGAAAAACAACTCGATGATTTCATCGCGGACGATTCTGTTGCCTTCATGGTACCAGTCCCCCTCTTCGTCCACGAAAATCCCGCAGGGCATGATCTCCGACCGCTCCGATCGGGCGGTCCCTTCGGTCTCGGCCGATCCCCACGACCATGTCTCGTCCATACGGACACTCCCACCCGTCAGTCTGCTGAAGAAGCCCGGGAGTCCGCATTCGCGTCACTCCCGGAGACCGTCAGAACACTTTCCTGCTGTCCAGCAGCAGCGTCACCGGTCCGTCGTTGACCAGGTGCACCCGCATCATTTCCTGGAACATCCCCGTGGCAACGGGAACAGCTTGTTTTCTCAACTCTTCGACGAACTCCCCGTAGAGTCTCCTGGCCAGGTCGGGAGGTGCGGCCCCCGCATATGAGGGCCGACGGCCCTTGCGGCAGTCGCCGAACAAGGTGAACTGGGAGATGACGAGCACACCGCCTCCAACCTCGCGGACCGAGAGATTCATCTTCTCGGATGCATCGGGGAAAATCCTGAGATTCACTATCTTTTCGGACAGGTAACGAATGTCTCCCGAGCCGTCTTCCGGGCCAACCCCCAGAAACACGAGCACGCCTTTGCCGATCCTGCCGGTCTCCTCGCCGTTGACCGTCACGCTCGCTTCCGCCACTCGCTGCACCACCGCACGCACGCTCGACTCCCCGTTGTCCCGCCGCCTTCTTCGGTTCCCTCCTGGTCGTTTGACCCGGCAAAACCGAGAAGATATAGTGTCTACCGGACCTTTGTGCCGTATCCGCTGTCGCAATTCGGACCGGCCTAAGCAGTCCCCGACACCCTCGCGCCCGCAAGACGGGCATCCGTCGCACGACGGGGTGCGGGAACGGTTGACGTCAATTCATAACTCATTCGCCGGGATCATGTCAAAAGCGCCGTTCATTCTTCTCGTCAATCCATGGATCAGGGATTTTGCGGCTTTCGATCTCTGGGCGAAGCCCATGGGGCTGCTCATGCTCGGCTCGCTGCTGAGGCAGGGCGGGTGCGGCGTCGCCTTCGTGGATTGCCTCTCGCGGCATGACCCCGCCACCGAGAATGCCCCGGACGTTTTGCCGGGTCGCGACCGCCCCCACGGAACCGGCAAATATTACCGCATGCGGGTGCCAAAACCGGAAGTCTTTTCGGGCTTTCCGCGTACCTACTACCGCTACGGAATCCATCCGGACAGCCTGAGAAGTCAATTGACGGCGTTGCCGGTGCCTGACCTGATCTGGGTCACTTCCGCCATGACCTACTGGTACGAAGGCGTGAAAGAGACCGTCGCCATCCTGCGGGAAGTGTTCCCGGCGGTGCCCGTCTGGCTCGGCGGGACCTACGCCGCCCTGTGTCCGGCGCACGCACGCAAAACAATCGGCGCCGACGAAATCGTCACCTGCCCGCAGGGGGATCTGCCGGATCGCGTTCGCGCCGCAACCGGTTTCACTCTTTCCAATCGGGTCGCCTGGCGGCATTTCAGGACATCACCGCCGCCCGCGCTCGACCTTCTTTCCCATCCGGCTTATGCGCCCCTGCTGACCAGTCGCGGCTGCCCGTTCCGTTGCCCCTATTGCGCCTCGGGGGTACTTTACCCGGCATGGGAACGTCGCGGCGCCTCCGCCATCCATGGAGAGATCGTCGCGTGGCACCGCCGTTATGGAGTGCTCGACTTCGCATTCTACGACGATGCGCTGCTGCTCCATGCACAGAGCTCCCTCAAACCCGCATTGGAAAAACTTGCCGGCGAAGACCGCGGCCTCCGGTTCCACACGCCCAACGCGCTGCACATCCGGGCGCTCACCCCGGACTGGTGCCGGCTGCTCCATGCCGCAGGATTCAAGACGATCAGGCTCGGGCTGGAGACCCTCACCGAGGATGAGCACCGCCGGTGGGGAGGCAAGGTTCTCACGGGCATGTTCGAAACGGCAATGAAGAACCTCTTTGATGCCGGCTTCACTCCCGAACAGATCGGGGTCTACCTGCTCTGCGGGGTTCCCGGGCAGTCGCGGCACGAGGTGGCCCGCGCGATCCGCGCGGTCGCTCGGGCGGGAGCCAGGCCGCGCCTGGCGGAGTATTCACCGGTTCCGCGCACACCCATGTGGGAGGACGCCAGGCGGATTGCAGCCTTCGACATCGAATGCGAACCCCTGTTTCACAACAATTCTTTTTTTGCCTGTCGGCGGCCGGACTTCACTTACGAGGATATGACGGAGTTGAAGCTGATGGCGGGAGACCATGATCGAGAAGGACGCGGAGGCGGGCTCCGCCCGTCGAGAGTGGAAGCGAACGGTTGAGGGCGGACGCTTCCGCACGCGGGCAGCGACCGTCGGCTCGGAACACCCATGCCGACAAAATCAATGGAGTGGAATCAGCCGATTGACCTGGCGGTTCACACTCCTGTAGATGTCCTCGTCTGTCCCGTAAATTTCCACGATACATTTGTGATCGATCAGTTTCTCGATGATGTATGCGGTCACATACAGGCTGATGAAATGAGGCCTGGGAACCAGGGTCCGGATATTGGCCGTCTGGAACTGAATCTCGAAATCCTCCGCGGTGAGCAGGGTCTGCAACGAAAAGTGGATTTGGTGCTCCAGGTCGTCCTTGCTGGTCGTTTCCACCAGTCTTTCCTCGATAAGCTTCATGACGATGCGATCGGCCAACTCGTCGATGTGCTCACGCAAAAGGTTCACGGCGTTGTGCCGCTGCGATTCCTTCTCGTGGTCAAGCCGCGAAATGACGGCGGATTCTCTGGCATTCGGTCGATATTCTCTTCCCACGAAATTTCCTTTCTCATTGTAAGCCCGCGTGTCGGAACCGGCCCATGGTCCGGTTCAGCAAAGCGCGTCGAATCGTTTCACGAGGAAATGCTCCCTTCTGCAGGAATGATCAGATTTCATGAGGCCCAAGACGCCACGGCCCCCCGGAGCGGGTGCTCAGCTCGCACCTTCACCCTCGGGCCGGACCTCTCCCGGCGGCAGGACCCCTTCGTTGATCACGGAGGCCAGGTAACCCGCCCCGAAACCATTGTCTATGTTGACCACCGCCACGCCCGGAGCACACGAATTCAGCATTCCGAGCAATGCCCCCACACCTCCGAAACTGGCCCCATACCCCACGCTGGTCGGCACCGCGATCACCGGGCGCCGAACCAGGCCCGCGACCACGCTGGGAAGCGCCCCTTCCATGCCGGCAACCACCACGTACACGGAACCCTTCTGCAACTCGTCCCAGATGCCCAGAAGCCTGTGCAGCCCGGCCACACCCACATCGCAATATCGTTCGACGCTCTGTCCCATCATCTCGGCCGTGATCGCCGCCTCCTCGGCCACAGGAGCATCCGACGAGCCGGCGCAGATCACCTGGACAATCCCCCGGGATCGGGAAATCACGCGCTCCTGCTCGTACGACAAGACTCGCGCGACCGGGTGGTAAACCGGCCCATCGATGTTCTCGAGAATGTGCCCGGCTTTCACGGCGTCCACCCGGGTGACCAGGACGTTGCTGCCGAACTCCTTCATCGCCCGGATGATCGAAAGGATCTGTTCGGCGTTCTTGCCCTCGCCGTACACCACTTCGGGAAATCCGCGGCGCAGTTTTCTGTGATGGTCTATTCTGGCAAACGAGAGGTCTTCGAAAGGAAGCTTCCTGAGGTAGGTCAAAACGTCCGAGAGTTCTCTCCGGCCTTCCTTGTAGTCTTTGAGTATCTGTTCCAGTCTCTGCATGTTCAACGAACGCCGAAAAACCTTTCCGGGAATGCCGCCAGGATCAACTCCACCTGCCTGGAAACCACTCCCCCCATCTTCTCCAACGCATTCCTCGCTCTTTCGCCGTATTCCTTGAGCTCCGGGAGCCGCCGGACCCAGAATCTCCAACGGCTCGCCAATTCGTCGCTGTCGCTTACGGGGAAGCTGCACTTGGATTCAAGCAGGATTCTATGTTCATACCTCACTTTTTTCAAGTGAGGACCATAAAAAACCGCCTTTCCCCACGCCGCGGGTTCGAGGATGTTGTGTCCGCCGACGGGCTCCAGGGTTCCCCCACAGAAGATGAGGTCCCCGATGGAGTAGAGCTCGAACAGAATGCCGATACGGTCGACCAGGACAACCGGAAAAACTCTCCTGCGCCCCGTCCCCTCGATGTCCGACAACCGGTGAAAGGCAATACCGCGGCTCTCCATCCACTGCACCATTTCGGGGATCCGCTCCAGGTGGCGCGGGACGAAAATGCCGATCGCTTCGGGGCACAACTCCCGCAATTTCCCAAACGCCTCCGGCACCTGCCGGCACTCCGCCCCCCGCAGGCTGCCCCCGATGACGACAGGCGCCTGCCGCGGGATATCGAGTTGCCTGCGCCAGCGGACGGGCACCTCCGGATCGGCTTTGGACAAAAGTCCTTCGTATTTCGAACTGCCGAGCACCAGGGCGCGTTCGGGTGAGGCTCCGAGACTCAGGACATTCTGCAGGTCTTCCTCCGAATGCATTGCCAACCACTCGAATTGTCTGAAAATCGGCTGAAAAACAGATCGCAGCCGGGCGTATCTGCGCGCCGACCGGTCTGCCACGCGCCCGTTCAGAAGCACCGAGCGAACCTCGTTCATTCTCAGGAAGCGAAAAAGATTGGGCCAGAATTCGCTCTCGAAACCCACGTACAGATCGGGTTTCAAGCGGCGGAAGGCCTTCCGCAGGACCGTCGGGAAGTCCAGTGGAAACGGGATGACGGGAACCGATTCCGGGAGCCGGCCGCGCGCGTGACGCAGACCCTGGGGAGTTCCCACCGTGAGGACGGCGACGGCGCTCGGCAACCGCTCGAGGAGAGCCTGCACGGTGGGCACGGCTCCCGTCACCTCACCCACCGAGGAGGCATGAAACCACACCCTCGGGCTCCCGCTCGGAAGGATGTCCGGAGGATAGTTCCCGAGCCTGCCGGAAAGGAAATCGGGGGCATCGCGCAACTTGCACCAGAGATAGGGGAGTATGCCGACAGCGGCACCATGGAGACCGATATTATATAGATAGTCCTGCGATTCCAAAGGAACTTCCCCTCTCTCACCGATCGGCCGGGCCGAGAACTTCGGGCTCCCCGTCATGGAAAAACGAAGAGCTCGTTTGTCCGGCCGCCGAATCCGCTCAAAACCTTTAGAATTATATTCGTGAATCCGCAACAGAATATTTTGGCACCGAGCTTTTTTGGCTCCCCGGATTTTTTCTGTTTCACCCTCACGGGTCCGGGTGATAATAGTCGGGCATGAGGAACGTCGGACACCCTTGAACGACGGGCGGCAGAGTCGATATCGACCGCGACCGCGACCGCGACCGCGACCGCGAGAAAGGACTTCGGTACATGGCGGCAATCTCGAGAGTAATCGATCTTATTGCAAGAGATCAGGAATACATCGGCAAGACCGTCCGCGCTCAGGGATGGGTGCGGACCAAACGCGATTCCAAGGCGGGCGTGTCCTTCATCGAGCTCAACGACGGCTCCTGTCTTCGCAATCTGCAGGTGGTCGCCGACCAGGAACACCCGGAATATCGGCAATTGCTCGAAAGCGTCACCACCGGAAGCGCCGTCATGGTCGAAGGCTCCATCGCTTACTCTCCGGGAAGGGGCCAGACAATCGAACTGAAAGCGGACCGCATAACGCTTTACGGCACGGCGGACCCAGCCGTCTATCCCCTGCAGAAGAAGCGGCATTCCTTCGAATTCCTCCGGCAGATAGGGCACCTGCGGCCCCGCACCAACACCATCGGAGCGGTGAGCCGAGTCCGCAACCGCCTCAGTTACGCCATCCACCAGTTCTTTCAGGACCGCGGCTTCTATTACATTCACACGCCGATCATCACCGCCAGTGATTGCGAAGGCGCGGGCGAAATGTTTCGGGTCACCACGCTGGACGCGCAAAACGCGCCGGCGAAAGTCCCGGAAGAGGTCCACCGGGCGGATTTTTTCGGCAAGCCGGCCTTTCTGACGGTGAGCGGCCAACTTCAGGCCGAGATCTACGCTCTCGCAATGGGCCGCGTCTACACGTTCGGCCCGACGTTTCGCGCCGAGAATTCGAACACCAGCAGACACCTCGCGGAATTCTGGATGGTGGAACCCGAGATGGCCTTTTGCGACCTGGAAGGAGACCTGGAAATCGCCCAGGGGCTCATCAGGCACCTGATCGGCGTCGCCCTGCAGGACTGCGCCGAAGACCTGGATTTCTTCACCCGTTTCATCGAACCGACTCTGCGCGGCACACTGGAGACCGTGGCGTTCAGTCCTTTCGAAACCGTGACCTATACCGAAGCCGTGCGGATTCTCAAGGAATCGGGCGAAAACTTCGAATTCCCCGTGGAATGGGGAAACGATCTGCAGGCCGAGCACGAACGCTACCTGACCGAGAAGGTCTTCCGAAAGCCCGCGGCGGTGATCCATTTCCCCCGCGCGCTGAAACCGTTTTACATGAGGGTCAACGATGACGGAAACACCGTGGCCGCCATGGACATACTGGTTCCCGGAACGGGGGAAATCATCGGAGGCTCCCAGCGCGAGGAACGTCCGGATATTCTTGTCGAGCAGATGCGCCTGAAGTCCGTTGAGCCGGAAGACTACAAATGGTACCTGGAGCTGCGGGAGTTCGGTTCCGTTCCCCATGCGGGATTCGGCATGGGGCTCGAGCGCCTTGTGCAGTTCGTGACCGGATTGCCGAACATCCGGGAAGTCATTCCGTTTCCCAGGACCCCCGGCCATGCGGAATTCTGATATGACGGGCGAAGAACTCTGCCCGAGGGCTGAGTCTTTTCCGGCAACGCAGACCGGTCCCCGGTATTTTGAACTTTATCCTCTCGACGCTGCCTGTTAGTATAGAAAGTTTCCGGGGCAAGACCCGGGCCGGAAGGCGCCGGCGGCCTCGACCCGGCGGGGTGGAGCGATGGCGTTGACTCCGGGAGCGGTCGTTTCCCCTTCCCGGGAACGGCTCGCGGCGGGTCCGCGGATGAAGTCCGAACGGGACGGTGAAGATGAGTCTTCCTGAACTGGAAACCAAGTGCTGGATGTGCTGGGGCTCCGGCAAGATCGCATCCGAAGACCACGGCGGCGGCATGGAGTGTCCGGAGTGCGGCGGCGTCGGTTGGCTCCCCACGGCGGATGGACGACGGCTGCTCGATTTCGTCCAGCGGCACCTCGGCATCGTCGAAGACGGTGAAGACAACGAAACGCTCTGAACTCGGTCGGACCCCGGGCAACGTCCCGGCATGCCGTCCCCGTCGATCCTTTATTGCGACGGAACGGCGCGATTCCGAGCAGAGACGGGAAAGGACGGGGTTACTCTTTTGAACAAGAAAAGCGTCTTGGCGACATGCGGCTTCGCCGCCCTCGGGCTGGCGCTCGTGGCGGTCTACATGCTCACCCTGGCTGCGCCTTCGGAACCCGTGGATTTTCGGGGCGTCAGATGGGGTTCCGGCATCGGCGACGTTTCCGGGCTCACGCCGCTGGCGGAAGACGGCAATCTGAAGTCTTACGAAAAGAAGAGTGAAGTATTGAAGCTGGAAGACGTGAACCTCGACAAGGTTATCTACGCCTTCTACAAAGACAGGTTCTACCAGGGCATCGCCTATTTCCGATCCGAGGCCGACCTCCCGAAGCTCAAACAGATCCTGACACGGTTGTACGGAGACCCGGTCCAGCTCGAACAGTCGACCAACAAATTCTTCTGGAACGGCGAAAACGTGTCTCTCCTGCTCAGCTATGACGCGCAGTCCGGCACCGGCCGGGTCGCCTACCTCTACAAACCCATTCAGCTGGAGCTCGAGATAAAGAAATAATCGCTCCGAACACACGGGCGGCACGCGCGGCGCGTTCCGGATCGTTCATTCGTCGGCCGGTTCCGGGTGATGCACCGCCTTGAGGCGAGCCAATTCCGCGTAGGCGCTGTCGAGCATTTCCTGGGGCCGTTTCATGCCGTCATCCAGGGTCGCTGTTCCGATCATCGCCTGAATCAGGATGGCGGTATTCCGGTGTTTGAAGGGGGCTTTGCGGATCGTCCGGGCCAGGTAGGGAATCACCTCCCTCGCCTCCTCCTCCTCCACGCCGGGCAGAACCAGCACGAACTCGTCGCTCCCATATCGCCCCAGAAAACTCTCCTTCTCGGGCAGTATTCCGCTCAGCAGCCCGGCCACGTGTTTCAACACCTCCGTGCCGCTGTCGAAATCCTCCAGCTCATGGACGAAATTGAAGTCGATGATGAGCAGCGACAGGGGCTGTCCGGTCCGGCGGGAGCGGCGGAATTCCCTTTCGAGGACCGTGTGGATCTGAAAGAAGTTCAGGAGCCCGGTCACCGGATCTTCTATGCCGAAATCCTTCACCTTTTCATAGGTCAGGCAGTTGTCCATGGCGAGCGCGATCTTGATCCCCAGCTGTTCGAGAAGATCGGTGCCGTCCCTGGGACGGTAACGGTCCGCATCCATGCTGCCCAGGAACAACCCCCCGAACAGGATTTCGTGGATGCTGAGCGGGATCATGACACCCGATCGAACGGGCGAAGCGGATTCCGGCAGGTATTCCAGAAGTTCCTCGATGTTCTCCTCGGAAAGCAGGAACGGTTTCGGCGAGACGTTCCACAGGGCCATGCCGATTTCGACGGGCAGCGACACGATCCAGGTCCCCGCGCTGACGGGTTCCCTGGTTTCGGAAAGGTCGGGAAAAAACCGCTCCAGGATGTCCGGGTGACACAGGAAGAGAATCACCTGGTCGGTCTGGAAACGCTCCTTGAGCTCTCCGAGAAGCTCCTCGACGAGCACGTCGAGCTCGCGCGTCCGGAACAGGATGCGTTCGATTTCGGCGAAGTGGCGCCAGATGCGTTCGTTGGTGGCGGCGGTGGCCACGACTTCTTCGAGTTGTGCACGGAGCGCCTCGTTTTCCTCACTGAGGCCGGCCGGCAGCGCTACACGGTCATTATCAACGGGGAGGACGTTTTCCGGCGTGGCGGCCGGATCGGTTGGTTCCATCATGTACCCTCGGAGTAGCAAGGAAAAGGAGCATCAGACCACGATATCGGCAGGCGCCTCGATCAACTGGTAAGCCAGACCCACAGCCTCGGCCGGTGATTGCGCCGACCGGACACCCGGGATTTCGAACTCCGGATGAAGCGCAACCACTTTCTTCCCCATCTTCAGCGCCATGGCGATCTCCGACAGGGTGCCGTAGCCGCCGCCGACCGCGATCAGCACGTGCGCGGTTTGGACGATGATGGCGTTACGCGCCTGCCCCATGTTGCTCGCAATGGGAAAATCGATGAAATGATTCGCGTCTTCGACATGCGACCCGGGCAGTATCCCCACGGTGAAGCCGCCTTCCTCCTTCGCTCCCAGGGCGGCGGCAGTCATCACGCCGCCCAGACCGCCACACACCAGAACGCCTCCGCGCCTGGCGACCTCGCGGCCCACGGCCACAGCCATGTCGTCGAGATCCGGATCGGACTCACCCGTTCCGATTACTCCGATGTAAGGCCCTCGCATCGCTCAGCCTTCCCATCCCCATTTGCCGACCAGGTCGACAAAGCGCACTCCGCCCAAATTCGTGTGTTTCATTCCTTCGGGACCGGATTCAACCAGGACCAGTTCCTGAGCCAGGCGGTCCCCGACCGGCACCACCAGCCGTCCCCCTTCGGCAAGCTGATCCAGCAAAGGCTGAGGAATCTTGGGCGTACCCGCCGTCACCAGGATTGCGTCGAAAGGCGCCTCGTCCGGCCACCCCAGAGTGCCGTCAGCCACCCTCACGATGATATTCTTATATCCGAGCTTCTGTAAAGTCTGATTGGCGCGATAGGCCAGGTTGGGATTGCGCTCGATACTGAACACACGCTCCGCCACCTCGGCGAGAACGGCCGCCTGGTAGCCCGAACCGGTGCCGATTTCAAGTATCTTCTCGTGTCCCTGGAGCTCGAGGGACTGGGTCATCAATGCCACGATGTAAGGCTGGGAGATGGTCTGCTTGTCCCCGATGGGCAGGGGATGATCGCTGTGGGCTTGCTCCTTGAGGGCTTCATCCACGAACAAGTGACGCGGGACTTTCCGCATGGCTTCGAGGACCCTTCGATCGTGAATCCCGCGGGAAACGAGCTGCGTTTCCACCATGCGATCGCGTGCCTTTTGAAAGTTGATCATCGAAAATCGACCTTCTCCCGTTCCTGCCTGGTCATTTTTTCACCGTGCGGTCGTCCCGGAAAACCCATCCTACGTTTTCCATAGAACCGGAGATAAAGCAAGAATATAATGGCTGAGCCACTCTTCTCCACTCCGGGGCGAGCGCGCCCGCAAACCGACCCTCCGGGAACGTGCCTGTCCTCCCCGGACGATCGCGGGGTTGCAGTGATCATCCGCTTCGGCCCCTGCTCACGGCCCGTCGGTTTTCAACACGGCTGTTTGTGTGCTTACGCGTACGTTGTTATTATATTCGCACGCGCGCCTTTTGTGGAGACTTTTTAGTCCGGAACGCCGGGACCCCCGGGACGGGGATTCCCGAACCGCAAGTGCCTCCCCGGCGGCGTAAAACCCCTTGAGCCAAGGCAGTCTCGAACTTTTGCCGTCCCTTCGCTCATTGGCCCATCGCTTTGGGGGACGGCCATTCGGACGACACGAAAGGAAGACGACATGCCCTCCTACGCGAATGCCCGAAAAGACGTCGGGAAGATCAATTTGTTCAGGGTCGGCGGGATCCGAATATCCATCGACTTCTCGTGGTTCGTCATTTTCGTGCTGATTCTGTGGAGTCTCTCCGTGGGGTATTTTCCGCGGGAGTTTCCGGCCCAGAACGCCTACAGCTACTGGGGAGCCGGGATCGTAGCCACGCTCCTGTTCTTCCTGTCGGTGATCTTTCATGAGCTGGCCCACTCCCTGATCGCGATTCGTTCCGGGCTGCAGATTCCCGAGATCACCCTCTTCATTTTCGGCGGGATCTCGAAACTGTCGGAAGACGCCAAGGACGCCGCCGACGAGTTTAAAATCGCGGTCGTGGGGCCTCTGAGCAGCTTCGTGCTGGCGGTTGTCTTCATGTTCCTCGAAAAAGCCGCTCGCTCCATGCAACTCCCGATGACGGCCGTCATATTCGGCTATCTCACCTGGATCAATTTCGCTCTTGCCGTTTTCAATCTCATCCCCGGCTTCCCCCTGGACGGCGGCCGCATACTGCGCGCGTTTCTCTGGTGGAAGACGGGGTCTCTCACCAGCGCCACGAAATACGCCTCGGACGTGGGAAAGGGATTGGCAGTGGCCATGATGATCCTCGGAGGCATACAGATTTTCGGCGGAATGCTGATCGGTGGCTTGTGGCTCATCTTCATCGGGGCTTTTCTCAGGGGGGTGGCCGAGGGAAGTTACCAGGAAGTCCTGATGCGGCAGTCCCTGGAGGGAGTGAAGGTCGATGAGGTCATGGTGAGAGAAGTCGTCGGCGTGCCTCCGGACCTCCCCGTGAGCCGCCTCATTTCGGCCTACCTGCTGCGCTACGGCTACAAGGGATACCCCGTGATGGAAAGGGCCGGTGAGCCCATCGGCATCGTGGAAATATTCCACATCAAGGACATCCATGAAGAGGATCGCCAATCCCGGACCGTCGCCGAGGTGATGGAACCGATCAACCCCGACCTCGTCGTGGAACCGGACTTACCCTTGATCGATGCGCTGAAGAAGATCGGGGACAGCGATCTGGGGCGTCTGCTCGTAATTCAAAACAAACAGATGGTCGGTCTGATCACCAAGAGCGGCCTGAACCGTTTCCTCGAGATCCGCAGCATCCTGCGGTCATGATCGGCAGGCCGCGGATGCCATATCCCGCGCCCCGGCTGAAACGAAGAAATTCGGGTCATGGCAGGCCCCTCCCCCCCGGCTCGGCCTGAGGGATTCGCAAATCGGGCGACGGCGCGCCCTGGCGGAACGATCAAACCCGGCATGACCGGGCGGGCGCTGCGACCGGGAGCCTTTCTGACGCCGGAGGGCGGGGTCGATGACGTCTCGCGGGGAGCGTGAAGCAGCGCCGCCACGGTGCAGCCGGGGTCTATCCCCGCCCGCGTCACCTCCCGCCGGGCAGGTGTTGTGCAATCTTGAACGCACCTCGGTGTCAGGCAGGAAACACGGCATGAAAGAGCGGGAATACACTCTCCAGGAGATCATTCGGGACCCGGGCGTGTGGGTATATGAAGCATACGAGCTCACCCGGGAGGATCACTACTATCTTTTTCGGTACGACGCCTCGAAGGAGAAATTCTACCGGGCCACGGTGCCCGCGGGAGCGGCGGCCATTCACTTCCATCCGCTCCAAGCCTCCGACAAGGTCCCCATCGGGGGCTGGATCGCCGTCGAGAGAGCGCAGGCTTCCGGGTTTCGGCTCCACCTGGTCGACACCCGCAAGCCCCCGTCAGAGTAGATTGGCCCAAACGGCATGGCGCTCCGCGAATGAATCGCCGGCGTCCCCCTCCCCCGCGCTTATCGCGCACCTCAGCCTGCCCCGCAGGTACGCGCCGAACGGAACCCTGATGCGGTCGAAGGCGAGCCACGGCGCAAAATCCTCCATTTCTCCCTGGATGGAGAGCAGGGGAAACACCTGGGTCCCCGCATACAAAAAGCCAAGGTTGTCCTTCCAGGATGAATCGTAATCGCGGAAGAACGCCGGGCCGTCCGTGTCCAGAATCCGCTCCAGCGAGACCGGACGATGGTTGTCGTCAAAAGGCCTCAGGACAAACACCCGGGTCCGTTCGTGTTCAGCCAGGATGATGGGCAGGGCGGCAGCGCGATTTGAACCTGCCCGATCGAAAACCCCGATCCCGCGGACGGCGTGGCCGGCGGCCCGAAGCTGTTCCAGGGCCAGTTGCAGGCTTGGTGCCCGGGCGTGGGACGTATCCTCCCAGAGAAGAACGAGCGGGGGCGGCCCCGTCTTCTCCAGCCAGCGGATCAGGCGGGGGAGGTATTCCAGGTCTCCCTCCCTGCGGGTGGAGATAAAGAATTTGTCTATCCAGGGAAGAACGAACGCTTCGAGCCTCCCCCGGGACATGAATTCCTGCGCCGCGCCGTTGAGCGCGGCGAGCAGGAACAACCCCTGAGCCCACGACTCCCGGTGCTTATCGATCCATCCGGCGATTTCCCCCGCGCCGATCCGCTGGTGAGGGCTCATCGCTCCCGTCCACGCGTATTTGCCTGAGGCCGCGAGCCATTCCGGGGCACGGGCTTCCAGGAGTACGCTCCATCGCTCCGCTTCTTCCCTCCACGCCTGCTCCCCGGCGCTCTCCAATGCGTGTCGGAACCGGCTTTCGACGAGAGCATGGATCAGCTTGGGACGAAAGATCCGGTCTTCCCTCAACGCGCCGAGGTCCGCGGCGCCAAGGCGGAGGTTCCTGTTTGAGTCGAGCTCGGACGCGCGCCTCGACACCGCACGGTGAAATTCCTCGCGGAGCGCTTGCGAGCAGAAGGCGCGGCCCGGGTCGTCGAAAGCCCAGCCGCCGGCCGCGGCGAGCGTCGCGTTGTGCCAGCTCAGGACGACTCTGCCGGTCTTCCGGCTGACGGACCGCGCCAATTCCCTGACCCTAATAAGCTCCTCCGCCTGCAGCCGGACCAGGTTTTCCATCGATCGCAACCGGGAACCGGATGCCCCGCCCCAGTGGACGGAAACCATCGGCGGGAGCCGGAGCGGCAGGGAGCGCGGGGCCGCGGGCGGATGGAAAAGAGGGCGCCCGCGAGCCGCCCAACGCCCCCTCGCGTAGCCCCCCTTCCGGTCGCGGCCCTTGGGAAGCAGTGATTCCAGGTCCTTTAAGGTGAGTTCCGCCCAGCCGGGCGAAGAAGTGAATGTGCGCAGACGCAGCCTGAGGAGCCGCAGGCGGCGCCTGAGCGACACCGCTCGGGATTCCCGCCCGGGGGCCTGCAGTCGCCCTTCCAGCATACGGAGAAATGGGGCAACAGCGAAACGACGATCGAACGGACGCGCCGCCCGGTCACGGGCGAGACTCCGAAAAAGTCCGCAAAGCCGGGACGCCATCCGCGCGTCCCCGGGCAGCCCTCGAAGCTCCGCGACGATTTCGAACGCCAGTTGCAGAAGAGGGCGGGGCAGGATGGCGGTTTCAAACCCGGCTGCGGCGATGAAATGGAGAAGGCGGCGCAGGTGGATCTCCTCCCCGGCCGGGGTGAGGGGGTGAAGGAGGCACAGAAGTGCTCTCTCCCTGAGCTCCGCATCGGGATCCGCACAAAGGCGCAGCAACGCCCGCATTTCGTTCCGGGAAGGCATGGAGTCGCGGGCGAAAGTTTGTTCCAGGCCGGCGATGAGTTTGTCGGGGCAGATGTTCCGGTTCATGCTTTTTGCCTTTCAGGGCCACAATGGAACGGGAAAATAATTGAAGTCAAGACAAAGTTCTTCAAAAAGATGTTGACAACATATAAAGTTCGGATTACCTAATTACCTGACGTTCACGACCGACCAAAGAGAAAGGAGGGCTTTATGCCAAACGACATGAAGCAGGGCTGTGGCTGCTGTAAAGGCATGAGGGCCTCCGTGTCCGGCCAGGTGCCGCTTCGAGATGTGAAATCGGGGAAGCGGTTTCGAGTGGCCGGGATCCGGGGGGGGCGGCATCTCTGCGCGAGAATGGCGGCGATGGGGATCTATCCCGGCGTGGAAATGGAGATATTGTGCGGCGGTTGCGGGTGTCCCTGCTTGGTGCGCGTTCATGGCGGCACCTTGAGCCTCGGGGAGGGAGTTTCCGACAAGATCTTCGTGACGGCCGTGGCGTAGCCGATCGGATTGGATTCATCGTGGAGGCGGTTTGAGAAGCCGCTTTTTCTCGGAGCCAAAAGTTAGGCACAACTAATTTCTTGTCCTGTGAGGTCTTATGACGCTCGTCCCATTGCGTAGCATGTCCGCGGGCCAAAAAGGAATCATCGCCAAGGTGAAGGCGTCGGGGGAACTGGGAAGGCGCATACGCGACATGGGGCTGGTGCCCGGCACGGCGTTCCAGGTGCAGGGGCGCGCTCCTCTCAAGGATCCCGTGGCCATTCGGATCCGCAATTTCACCTTGAGTCTGCGCAACAGCGAGGCGGACTACATAGAAGTCGAGGTCGAGGAACCGGCATGAGCGACGCGGAGCGCGAATTCCTGGTGGCGCTGGCGGGCAATCCCAATTGCGGCAAGACCACGCTTTTCAACGCTGTAACCGGGGCCCGCCAGCACGTGGGCAACTACCCGGGCATCACGGTGGAAAAAAAGGAAGGTTTCCACACGCTGAACGGAACCCGGATCCGCCTGGTGGACCTACCCGGAACCTATTCGCTTACCGCCTATTCGATGGAAGAGCTGGTGGCGCGGGATTTCCTGGTAAATGACCGGCCCCGGGTCGTGATCGATATCGTGGATGCGTCCAACCTGGAACGGAATCTGTACCTGACGGTTCAACTCCTGGAGCTCGGCATCCCCCTGGTGATCGCGTTGAACATGATGGACGCGGCCGCGGCCAGGGGGATCGAAATCGATGCGGCCGAACTGGCCAGGCGGCTGCGGCTGCCCGTCATCCCCACCGTGGCGCGCACCGGAAAAGGCAAGGATGAACTGCTTGCGGCCACAGTCGGCGAGGCGACCAAGGACCGGGCGTGGGAGCCTTTGCATGTTTCCTACGGCCCCGACGTTGACCCGGCGTTGAGCGAGATGGAGAAGGACATCCGAGGCTCCGGGTTCCTGACCGACGTCTTCCCGCCGCGCTGGACCGCCCTGAAGGTCCTGGAAGGGGATGAGCAGGTGCTGGGAAAAGGCCGGGAAGCCGATCCCGAGCTGTCCCGGAAACTCGAAGCCACCGCCGCCCGGGTTGCGGAGCACCTCGAAAAGACGCTCGACAGCTACCCGGAAGCGATCATCGCCGACCATCGCTACGGATTCATAGCGTCGCTTCTGCGCAACGGCGTCGTCAGGCAGAACCGCAAAGCCGACCGCCTGTATCTTTCGGACCAACTGGACCGGGTTCTGACCAACCGGTTTCTGGGTCCCATCATCATGATGGTGATTCTCTACGCAGTCTATCAGTTCACCTTCAATTACAGCAGACTGCCTGTAGAGCTGCTGGAATCGGGGTTTACGGTTTTGGGACGTTACATGGAGTCGACGCTTCCGGACGGACTGGTGAAATCCCTCGTCGTTTCGGGAATCATCGATGGAGTCGGGGGAATCATCGGCTTCGTGCCGCTCATCGTGTTCATGTTTCTGTCCATCGCCCTGCTCGAGGACACGGGTTACCTCGCCAGGGTCGCCTATATGCTGGACCGGGTATTCCGGAGCTTCGGGCTGCACGGCAGCTCGGTCATGGCTTTCATCATTTCGGGCGGCATCGCGGGAGGCTGCGCCGTACCGGGCGTTATGGCCACCCGGACGCTGCGCAGCTCCAAGGAGCGGTTGGCCACCCTTCTGACGGCGCCTTTCATGAACTGCGGGGCCAAACTGCCGGTGTTCGCCATGTTGATTGCCGCATTTTTCCCCGAACGGCGCGCCGTCATGATGTTCGTGCTCACGCTGCTCTCCTGGTCGGCCGCTCTGCTCCTCGCCAAGTTGATCCGAGTGACCATCTTGCGCGGTCCGAGCACTCCCTTTCTGCTGGAGCTTCCCCCGTACCGCCTCCCCACTTTCAAGGGGCTGCTCATCCACACCTGGGAGCGCACCTGGCAGTACATTCGGAAAGCGGGGACCATCATTCTCGCGATTTCGATCCTTTTCTGGGCCCTGATGTCCTTCCCGGGGCTCTCGGAGACTCAGCGGCAGGCATTCGACGCGAAGCGTCAAGAAGTGCTGCGGCAAGCCCCCGAGGACGTGAAACCCGATGTGCTCGGCCGGGGGCAGGATTTGGGGACGGCTTCCGCGGCTGCATGGCGCGACCGGCTCCTGGCCGTCGACCGGGAAGAGGCGGAGTCGGCACTGAAGCATTCCTTCGCGGGCAGAATCGGCACCGCGCTCGAAGGAATCACCCGCTGGACCGGCTTTGACTGGCGACTCAACGTTGCGCTGCTCTCGGGATTCGCGGCCAAGGAATTGATCATCTCCACTCTCGGCACAGCCTACTCCCTGGGGGAATTGAGCAAAGACGAGGAACTTTCTCTGAGCGCGCGGCTGGCCGCCGATAGGAGTTGGAATCCTCTCCAGGCCTTTGCCGTGATCGTCTTTATCATGCTTTACGCTCCCTGCCTGGCGACGGTGACCTGCATCATCAAGGAGTCCGGCACCTGGAAATGGGGTGTTTTCTCCATGGCGTTCAACACCGCCATCGCGTTCGCGCTGGCGATACTGGTCTATCAAGGCGGGTTGTGGCTGGGAGTGGGAACATAGGAGAGCAACATGTGGCAGAGCCTCGTTATCCTCGTGGTGCTGGCTCTCGTGCTGGCATACATCGTTCGCCACATTTCGAGAGCCTACCGGTCGGGAACGTCCCCGTGTTCGGGCTGCTGCGGGTGTTGCGCGGCAGATGGCGTGACGCCCCTCGGCCCGGAGGACTCATCCGGTCACGGCAGCTCACCGGAAGTCCCTTGCCGGGAATGTGACGGCGGACAGGAAGGTTTCCGACCGGGTTCCAAGCCTTCGCGCCGGTAACCACAGCCCTGGCCGCGCCCCCCTGTTCAGGGGTGAAGGGTACGAGACTCCCGCGGCCTGCCCCGAGGGTGCCGTGGGCGAGGCGTTTTCCGACGGACCCGTTCCTCTTCACGAGACACGGCGAGAGCCCCTTACTCTTTCAGGGCTCGATGCTGCGGGTGCCGTTTTCGCCGCCGCCTGCCCGGATCGGAGCAAGTTAGTGTTTGACTTCCGTTCGCAAAAGGAGGATACGCGGTCTGAAAGTTGTTTGATTTGGGGACAATAGACCATGAAGATGACCATTTCCCTTCCCTCGGGCGGCTCCAGGCTGTCGGAGCTCATCATCGGACCGGGGACGCTCGACGAGCTTCCGCGCGAGATCCTTACCCGCCTGGGGCGCCGCAAGGCGTTCTGGGTCTGGGACGCGAACGTCCGGGAGCTGTGGGGCGAACGGTTGCCCGCACTCCAGCTGGGCGGCGCAGAACATTCCGAGCCGATTCTGTTTGCGGCGTCCGAAGCCAACAAGCGGCTTTCGTCCGTGGAAGAGCTGGCCCGGAGACTGGTCGAGGCCGGCGCGGACAGAAACAGCGTCCTGGTCGCAGTGGGCGGGGGCGTGACGGGTGACGTGGTGGGATTCCTCGCCTCGGTGTACATGCGGGGCATCCCCTGCCACCAGGTACCCACTACTCTTCTCGCGCAGGTGGACAGCAGTGTGGGCGGCAAGACCGGAGTCGATCTGCCGGAAGGCAAGAATCTGCTCGGGAGCTTTCACCAGCCCGAGGCGGTGTGGATGGATCCGCGATTTCTCGAGACCCTGCCGGCCTTCGAGCTGAGGCAGGGCATGGCTGAAGTCGTCAAGACGGCCATGATCGGCGACGCACGGCTGTGGGATTATCTCGAAGGACACCACGAAGCCATCCGGCGTCGCGACCCCGAAGCGGTCAGCCGGATCGTCACGGCATGCTGCGCGTTCAAGGCGAGCGTCGTGGAGGCCGATGAGAAAGAGGGTGGATACCGAAGGATTCTCAACTTCGGACATACCATAGGTCATGCCCTGGAAAGGCTGAGCGGCTACCGGGTGCGTCACGGCGATGCGGTGGCCGTGGGCATGGCCGCCTCGGCGGAGCTGTCCAGGCGCCTGGGCAGGCTTCCGGACGACGCCGCAGCTCGGCTGATCAAATTGTGCGAGGCGTGGGATTTGCCCACCCGGGTGCCGTCCGGGTACGATCCCGGTACGATCGTCGCCGCCCTGCGCTCGGACAAGAAACGGATGGGGGATGTCCTGCACTTCATCCTCCCGGTGCGGATCGGCGAGGCGATCGATTACGAGGACCTAGATGAAACATTGCTCAGGCGGACACTGACCGATCTGTCGGCCTGAACCGCCCGGGTTCGAACCGGGCGTGCGAAATCCGACGACGCGTCCCTCGGAAAATGCCCAGGAACAGGCCCATGTCGATCCCTGAAGACAAGACAGTGGAACTGCCCTCCGAAGCTATCATCCGCGACATACTCGCTTCGGTGACGGACGCGGTGATCACGGTGGACGAAAACCACAACGTGGTTTACTGCAACCAATCGGCGGAGAAGATGTTCGGATGGCGCAGAGATGAAATCACCGGCCGCGACGTCTCCCCGCTCATTCCCGATCCGCACCACGACATGCATCGACAGTACGTTCAGCGGTACGTGGACACCGGCATTGCCCGAGTGATCGGAGAAGCCAGAGAATGCCGCGGACAGCGTAAGGACGGCACCACATTTCCGGTGGAGATTTCCTATTCCCTGTCCAGGACCGGCGGGCATCTCTTCTTCACGGCAGTGATTCGCGACATCACGCAGAGAAAGGAAATGGAGCGTGAAGTCCGCTTCATGGAAACCCTGGCCGACGTCGGCAAGGCCGTGGCCCACATCGGGCACGAAATCCGCAAGCCGCTGGTACTCATCGGGGGATTCGCCGGCCAGGTGGAACGATGCGACTCGTTGCGGGCAAGTGAGAAAGACCGTCGCAAGCTGCGCATCATCATGGACGAAATCAAGCGTTTGGAAACGCTTCTGAGCTCCATCCGGGTGTTGACGCGCCCCCCGTCCTCGAGCCACAAGTCCTCGCTTTCACTGAACGCGATAGTGGAATCGACCCTCGAACTCCTCACCCCCATGCTCAAGGACCGGAAGATTCAACTGAAAAAAGACCTGAGCGCCGACCGGATCATGGTTCACGGCGATCCGAATCAACTCGAACAGGTTTTCCTCAACCTCCTCGACAATGCCATCGGCGCTCTGCGGCACAGCGGAACCGTCACCATTTCCTCGGTTCGCGAAAAGGACACAGCCCGGGTTGTCGTCGAGGACGACGGCCCGGGGATTCCCGGGGAATTGCAGGAGAAAATCTTCGATCCGTTTTTCACCACCAAGCCTGACGGGACCGGCCTCGGTCTGCCCATCTGCCGGAACATCATTCGCGATCACGGCGGAACGCTCACGCTCCATTCAAGCACATCGCGCGGGACCAGGTTCATCGTCGAACTGCCCCTGAGCCCATAGGGTTCAACCTGTCGGGAGCAGGCTTGCAATATTGGAATATCGGGGCATAATGCTTGCAGCGACACGAATCCGAACCGCCCGACCATTGCTTCGGCTTGTGGCTCGGCGCCTCGTTCCACATTGCAGCGGAGCCGCCGGGGACACCCTGCTTACGGAAGCTGCAGGAAACAGCAAGCGCGGGGGCTTTTCTTCTCCGGGCCTTTGCGCAATGCACATGCAACCGAGCGGGCAAAGGCATCCCGACCGGCATCGACCAAGGAGGCATGACTACAATGAATGCTGGGCCCTGCAACGCTGCACGCCTGATTACGGTTGTGGTTCTTTTTCTCGCCCTGGGAATTTCGGCCGGTCCGGACGTTTACCCCGTCCTGGCGGAGGAGCTTTCCGCCCGTGACATCCTGAACAAGGTCGACGACCTCTACCGGGGAACTTCGAGCCAGGGAAAGATGACCATGGAGGTTGTCACGGAACATTGGAAAAGGACGCTTAGCCTGGAGTTCCGGAGCCGCGGCAAAGACCGGTCCCTGATCAGAATACTGGCCCCGCTCAAGGAAAAAGGCACCGCCACGCTTCGCTCCGGGAGCGATCTCTGGAACTATCTCCCCAAGGTGAACCGGGTCATCAAGCTGCCGTCTTCGATGCTGTCGGCCTCATGGATGGGCTCCCATTTCACCAACGACGACCTGGTGAAGGGCAGCCGGTTTGCGGAGGACTATGACTTCAGGATCAGCTTCCAGGGGATGCGGGACGGACAGGACGTGGTGGAGCTCACCTGCATTCCCAAGCCCCAGGCCCCGGTCGTCTGGGGAAAGGTGGAGGTTGTCGTGCGGCGCTCGGATTACCTTCCGGTAGCGACACGCTACTACGATGAAGGGCTGCGCCTGGCCCGCACCATGGCGTTCACCAATTACCGGGAGCTCTCGGGCCGGCTCCTGCCCACGGTCATGACCCTGGTTCCCCGGGACAAACCTGGCGAAAAGACGCAGATCGTCTACGAAGAGATCCGCTTCGACGTCGTGTTGAGCGATGACGTGTTCTCGCTCCGGAATCTTCAGCAGTAGGGGGAAAGCCGTGAGTCTTCTGCGCGTTTCATGGCGGAACCTCTGGAGAAACCGCAGACGCACCGCCATCACCATGACGGCGATCGCCCTGAACACCCTGATCCTCATCACCACATACTCCCTCATGGGCGGTTTCCTGAAGCAAACGGTCCGCAACGTCACGCAGTTGGCCACGGGTGAGGCTCAGCTGCATGCCCCCGGATACCTTTCCGATCGTTCCCTCTACAAGAGGATCGCTTACCCCCGGACCGTCCTCCAGGCACTTGGCGAACATTCCATCGGCGCCGCCCCGCGAACCTACGGTTACGGGCTGGTCAGCCGGGAGACAAAATCCGCCGGCGCTCTCTTCCAGGGAGTGGAACCGGCAATGGAGACGGCTGCCTTCGAGCTTGCCGGGCACCTCGCGCAGGGGACTTTCCTGGCCCCGGCCGCTCACAAGGGATTGGTGCTGGGCCGGAAGCTGGCCAAGTCCCTCAACGCCGAGGTCGGCTCCGAAATCGTGGTCCTCGTGCAGGCGGCCGACGGGTCCCTGGGAAATGACCTTTTCACCGTCGTGGGAATTCTCGGGGCGGTCGGCGAAGCCATCGACCGAAACGCGGCCATGATGCACCTGGACGATTTCAGGCAGCTCTTTGCGATGCCGGAAGGCATTCACGAAATCGCCGTCAACACGAGGGGGCGGATTCCCTTGGATGCCTTGGTCGAGACGCTGTCACGCCTGGCGCCCGGAGACGAGGTTAGAACCTGGCGCCGGCTGCTGCCGACCTTTTCGGACATGATCGAGCTCTCCGGCGTCAGTATGTCCATCTTCGGGGCCGTGTTCCTCATCGCCGCCGGACTGGGGATCATGAACACCATGCTCATGGCGACCTATGAGCGGGCGCGCGAATTCGGATTGCAGAAAGCCCTCGGCGCCACGCCCTGGCGCATCGTGCGCGACGTGACCTTCGAGGCGTGGCTGCTGGCATGTGTCGCCACCATGTTCGGGACTCTGGCGGGGCTTGCCGCCTCCTACGTTCTCCAAACGACGGGTCTGAACACGGCAAGCCTTGCGGAGGAGACCACGATCTCCGGAGTGGTGTTCGACCCCGTGTGGCGAGCCGATCCGACCCTCCGGACGGTAGTGGGGCCGGTATTGATGATGTGGGCGGTGTGCGTCCTGGCGGCATTGTATCCCGCCGCCATGTCCGCCCGGCTGGACCCGGTGAAGAGCATGTGACATGGGGTCAAACCTACACTTTTCACATTTTCCATGACCCGCGCCTCACAGCGAAGCACGAAGAACTCTCAGGCCGAGGGTGCTTTCACGCAAATTGTCATTCCCGGAAGCCTCGTTGAACGATGAAGATCGGTACCGCGGTCGCGTGATCCGAGGGCGGCCGCCGGCCCGGCGGCCGGGCCGCGCAGCTTCCGCCGCACGGGAAGGCGGCGGTCGTGAAGGGTTGCTCGGGAAGATGCGACTACGATTCGCAGGAGACGGAAGGATGGAAGGATGATCGTTCGACTGGCCTGGCGGTCCATCTGGCGCAACCGGCGCAGAACCCTCATCACGATTGCGTCTCTCGCTTTGGGGCTGGCCATTGCGATCTTTTTCATCGCCCTTTCGGAAGGCGTCCACAACCAAGTGGTGAATGAAGCGGTCCGGATGCAGGCAGGCCACATCACTGTGGAACATCCGGCTTACCAGGCGGCTCCCGCCGTCGATCTGTTCATCGGCGGCGTGGATCGGCTGAGGCGGCGGATCGACGGGATCGAGGCCGTGGAGGCGACGAAGCTCCTCATCCGCGGCCAAGGCGTCGCCAATTCGAGCGCCGGCGCAGTCGGGGTTGCCGTGATGGGGGTGGAGCCCTCCGTCGAGGCCGGGACATCGCCCCTGGCAAGACACATGGTGACGGGAAGCTACCTCGAAGACGGCGATGACCGAAAGACGATACTGGGCGAGCATCTTGCCGACCAGTTGAAATTGACGCAGGGAAGCAAGCTGGTTCTCACCACCAACAATGCCCGGGGGGAACTGGTGGAGGAACTGTGCCGCGTGAAGGGCATCTTCCGTATCGGCTCGGACGAAATCGACGGATATCTCGTTCAGATCCCTTTGGAGTTCGCTCAACGGGTCTTCGGCCTGCAACCCGATGAAGCCACTCAGTTGGGGGTTGTTTTGAAGCGCCCGGCCGAATTGGAAGCAACGATCGGAGCCATCAAGGCCATCGAGCCCGGGGATTACGCGGCCGTGTTGCCCTGGCAGGCGGTTCTTCCCGAGGTGGCGTCGTATATCCGGTTGCGTCGGACTTCCACCTGGGTGTTCCAGAGCCTGCTGTTCATCATCATCCTCTTCACCATCCTCAACACACTGCTCATGTCCGTCGTCGAACGGGAGCGCGAGTTCGCCGTGCTCCTGGCACTGGGCACGCGCATCGTTCAGCTCAGGCAACAGCTGTTCGTGGAATCGGTCTTTATCGGGATATTGGGCTGCGTCGCGGGAATGTTGCTGGGAGGCGCCGCCGCCCTCTCGCTCCAGGTTCATGGGCTGGACCTTTCGGGTTTCATGCCCGAAGGAGTGACCGTATCGGGTTTTTCCGTTTCAACCACGATCCATGCCCTGCTGACCCCGCCGATTCTTCTGTGGACGGGAGGAATCGCCATGGCGGCCATGCTTGTGCTGAGTCTCGTTCCGATGCGGCGCATAGGGCGCCTGCGAATGACCGAATCCCTGAGATAGGAGTCACCGGTGGCGGAAATCGTGGAGGTGTCCGGTGTGACGAGGGACTATGGAGAAGGCGGAATCATGACCCGCGCGCTTCGCGGCGTGGACCTCGTCCTGATGGCCGGAGAATTTGCGTCCATGGCCGGCCCGTCGGGCTCGGGGAAGACCACGCTGCTCAACATCATCGGAGGTCTCGACCGGCCCACGTCAGGAACCGTGAAGATCGAAGGACGCGACATCACCCGTCTGTCCGGAGGCGTCCTGAGCCGCTTGAGGCGCGATCGCATCGGCTTTGTCTTTCAGAGCTACAACCTGATTCCGGTTCTGACCGCCCTGGAAAATGCCGAGTACGTGCTGATGCTGCAAAACATCGACAAGGAAGAACGCCGCGAGCGGGTGATGCGGGTCCTGCGGGAGGTGGGGCTGGACGGGATGGAACATCGTTTTCCCCGGGAGCTCTCGGGAGGACAGCAGCAGCGGGTGGCCATCGCCAGGGCGATTCTGCCGGAGCCCGCTCTCATCCTGGCCGATGAACCCACGGCCAACGTCGATTCCGAAACCGGCGGAGCGCTGATGAACCTGCTGCGTCGTCTGAACGAGGAAAAGGGAATCACTTTCCTTTTCTCGACCCACGACCAGGCCGTCATGAAGCGTGCCCTGAGGCTGATCAGGCTCCGGGACGGTCGTATCGTCGAGGACGGGAAGCCCTCGAACGGGTGAAGGGAGCCGAAGCATCATGAAGGTGCGCTGCCGGCGCCATTGGCTTACCCCGGTTCTGGCGTGGCTCATACTGCCCGTCCTGATCTGGGGAGGCGCGCTCCCGTGCCGGAGTGCCTTCGCCCTCCTCGGCGACGGGGAGAAAGCGTTCGGCATGGACGGCAGCATCCGCGCGCTTTTTTTCGTGCTGGATCGGGACGGGACCTATCCTTTCTCCGGGCGGAACGATATCGATGCGCTGTCGCAGACCGTTCTTCGCCTGACCGCCGCCGGCAGGCCCGCTCCATCGCTCTCCTACGAGGTTCACTGGGTTCAGAGCGTCACCGCCGCCACCGAGAGGATCTCGGGCGGAAGCCTTCTTACCGTCGGAAACGCGACCACGGGCAACGTCCTTCGCTACAGGGTGCTGGACACTTCGTGGACCGTGCTGAACGAGGAACGGGCCTTTTCAACCGCATCCCTGGACCGGATGAACGTCAAGACATCCTTCGCCTGGGGTGACCTCACCCTGGGACGCCAGGCCGTAACCTTCGGCAAGACCTATTTCTGGAATCCCCTGGACGTATTCTTTCCGTTCGGCTCCAGCCAGTTCGACCGCGACTACAAGCCCGGCGTGGACGCACTCCGGGTGGACATTCCCTTCGGTCCCTTCTCCGGGCTCAACCTCGTGGGAGCCGCCGGACCGAAAATCGGCATCGGACCGGGCGACATCGGAGGCAATGATCCGCAGGATGCGTCGTGGTACGGCTCCGCGTTGCTGGGCCGGCTGTTCGCCAACAAATGGGGGTGGGACTTCTCGCTGCACGCCGGCAAGGTCTTCGGGGGATGGCAGTTGGGCGCGGGAGCGGTCGGCGACTGGGGGCCCGTCCAGATCCGGGCGGAAGGGGCGCAGTTCCTGGCCATGTCCTCCGACCCCCTGCCCGCCCCGTTGCAGGGCGATTTGTTCAACAGCTCTTTCGTCGGCGTGATCGGCCTGGGCCGCCGATTCGAAAGCGGCCTTAGCCTGGACTTCGAATACCTCTACAATGGCGCCGGCGATCCGAACCGCCTCGACGCAGCCCTGGTCCGGACGCAATTCGGTGCCAGCCTCCAGATGAGCCGTCACTTGACCGGATTGGCGGCGCGCTACGAATTCTCGCCACTGGTGACGGGCCAGGTGGCCCTCGTCAATTCTCTCTCCGACGGCTCCGCACAGCTGCAGCCGCTCGTGAACATCTCGCTCTCCAACGAGATGGACTTCCTCATCGGCATGACATTGAATTTCGGTCCTTCGCCGAAAAGCGCCTCCGGTACTCTGCCCATCGTTCAAAGTGAATTCGGGACGATTCCGGACCTGTTTTTTCTGGAGTGGAAGTACTATTTTTGACGCATGGCCCGAAGCGATCCGACAACGGACCCGGGAAGGCAGTTCCCCGCGCTCTGGAAAGGCGTCGTTTCCACCTTTACCGATCGTAGACTCTGGTGATGCCTGCCTCACCCGCAAGGCATCGAGAATCGCCGGTCTCACAGCGAGGTGCGTTCAGGATGACTCAAGACCTGTCCATCGGGAGGTGTGACGCGGGCGGGGATAGACCCGCTCTAAGGACCGATGTGCCCGTCCAACATACAAGGGGGAGGGCTTGTGTCCTCCCTCCCAATGCACCCATCTTGCCGTGAAAATGTAAAATTGAGCTTCGCGCAATAGTGCTAAGCGGTTAGCGGAAACTCAGGAGCAATTTTCATCCATAGGAGTGAACCGACACCCTCAGTTCATGGCCGTTGTACGCACAATCATCTCAGGTACGCGGCATGAGTCCCGCCCAAAGCAATCGCGCCGCGGGACTGGAACACGGACTGTCTCCGCAAGCCGGATTGGAGGGCGGAGACCACCCGGGAGGACAACATGGCAAATGAGCTCAAGGACAGACAAGGCAAGAACGCCGGAGGGATCACGCGTCGCGGATTCCTGACTTCGATGGGAATCGGGGCGCTGGCGGTCGGCGCCGCGGCGGAGCTGCCCGCCGCGGCGCCCGAGGCCGAACCGGCGGTTGCCGGGGCGGATGCAATGGCCCGTCTCACGCTGCTGGTCAACGGCAGGCAATGCATGCTCCTGGCGGAGCCCCGCTGGACGCTTCTTCACGTGCTCCGGGAGCAGATCGGGCTGACGGGGACCAAGACCGGTTGCGAACGGGGCGAGTGCGGGGCCTGCACGGTCCTGATCGACAATGTGCCCCGATACGCATGCCTCACCCTGGCAATGGAATGCGAAGGTTCCGAAATCGTCACCCTGGAAGGCCTCATGGAGGGCGAAAACCTGGGGGCGGTACAACAGGCGTTCCTCGAACACGACGCCTTCCAGTGCGGGTACTGCACTCCGGGACAGATCATGGCGGTCGAGGGTCTCCTGCGCAGAAACCCCGCCCCAACCCCGGATGAAATCCGAAGAGGCGTGAGCGGAAACCTTTGCCGCTGCGGCGCATACACTCACATTCTTCAGGCTGCCGGGCATGCCGTGGAGCTGAAGGCCGGGAAGGGGGTGAAAGATGGCGGCAAAGTCTGACAAACACAAGCAGCCCGAGGCATTTCCGGCGCCGGACCCGCCACGGGCGGGGGAAACGGCGAAACTTTGGGAGAAAACCAGGTTCGTGGGCAAGCCTTTCCCGAGAGTCGACGCCTACGAGCGGCTGAGCGGTTCCGCCATGTACCCCGCGGACGTGCGGCTGCCGAACATGCTCTACGGCGCCATCCTCGGTTCGCCTCACGCCAATGCCCGGATCAAGCGGCTGGACATGACCCGGGCGGAAAAAATGCCGGGGGTTCGTGCGGTGATCGGTGGAACGGTTCCCGAAGCGAATCCGGCGTGGAACTATCGCCAGGGAAGGCCTGCCGTGCAAGTGGCCGGCAAGGTTTTCGACCCTCACTGCCGTTTCGAAGGGGACGCGGTTGCCGCCGTGGCGGCCGATAATCCATACCAGGCCCAAGACGCCCTTCGCGCCGTTGTGGTCGAATACGAGGTCTTGCCTTTCGTGGCCGACGAACGCAAGGCCTTGCAGCCCGGAGCCCCCCTGGTCCATGGAGAGGGAAACCTCGTCCAGACCGACCGGTATCAGCGGGGAGACGTGGAAAAGGGCTTTGCCGAAGCGGACGTCGTCCTGCAGGAAACCTATCGCAGCGCCTGCGAGCTTCACACCCCGATGGAGCCGCACGGCTGTGTGGCAAACTGGGAGAGGGACCGTCTCACCCTGTGGGAATCCACCCAGGGAGTGTTCGCCGTTCAGTCCGGGGTCGCCGAGATACTGGGCCTCCCGCTCGCCAAGGTTCGGGTGATCGGCGGTTACATGGGAGGCGGATTCGGCAGCAAGCTGCAGGCGGGAAAATACAGCGTCATCGCGGCCCTTCTGGCCAGGCGCACAGGACGCCCGGTGAAGCTGATTCTTCCCCGCGAGCAGACTTACCTGGCCGTTGGAAACCGGCCGCCCTGCAACATGCGTCTCAAGGCGGGCGTCAGGAAGGACGGCACCCTGACGGCTCTCGATTTCAGCGTCCTGGGCACGGGCGGAGCCTACCCCGCGGGCGGGACTTCCCTGGTGGACTGGCAGGTCCGGGACCTTTACAGTTGTCCCAACGTGAGAATCGAAACCACCGACGTATACGTGAATGCCGGTCCCGCGCGACCGTTCCGCGCTCCGGGACATCCCCAGGGGTCGTGGGCGCTCGAGCAGATGATGGATGCCTTGGCGAAAGCCATCCGGATGGACCCGGTGGAGTTTCGGCTGAAGAACGTACCGAGCGGCAGCCAGGCGAGGGAAGGCATGCCCCCGTACGCCACCACCGGGTTGAAGCAATGCCTGGAAGAAGGCGCCCGGGCTTTCGGTTGGAAGGAAGCCCGGCAAGAGACCAGCGCGCCTCCGGCCAAGGCTTCCGGCGTGAGCCATCTGCGCAGAGGCGTGGGCATGGCGAGCGGCCTCTGGGTCGCCGGAGGCGCAATGCCGCCGTCCACGGTGATCGTCAAGATGTTTTCCGACGGCAGCGTGAACCTCAACATGGGGGCGAGCGACATCGGAACCGGCACCAAGACGATCATGGCCGCCGTCGCGGCGGAGGAGCTGGGAATTGCGCCGGAATCCATCCAGATCGAGCATGCCGATACCGGCACCACCCAGTACACCCGGCCCAGCGGCGGGAGCAAAACCGTACCCACGGAGTCGCCGGCTGTGCGCGCCGCCGCGATCCACGTCAAGGAGCAGCTGCTGTCCATCGCGGCCGAGGCGCTCAAAGCCGACAAGGCGGACCTGGCTCTCATGGACGGAAGGGTCCTTTCCAAGTCGGACGACTCCAAGAGCGTCAAGATTGCGGACCTGGCGGGATTGAAGCAGCGCGGAGTGATCGTCGGCATCGGCAGCCGCGCTCCCGATCCTCCCGGGAAGGTCGTCAACCCTTTTGCCGCCCAGTTTTGCGAAGTCGAAGTGAATGTCTTCACCGGAGAGGTCCGAATCCTTCGTTTCCTGGGCGCTCACGACAGCGGACGGGTCATGAACCGGTTGACGTATGACAACCAGGTTTTCGGCGGCATCACCATGGGCATCGGGCTTGCCCTGACGGAGTGCAGGATCCTGGACGCCTCGCAAACGGGCAAGCTGCTCAACCGGAACTGGCACGACTACAAGCTTCCAACCGTCCTTGACGTGCCGGCCGAAATGGTCTCTCTTCCCATCGAGATCCTTTCGCCCGAAATAAACACCACGGGAGCCAAAGGGCTCGGCGAACCCGTCACCATTCCGACGGCCGCGGCCGTCGCCAATGCGGTTTACGACGCCACGGGGGTCAGGGTCACCGAATCTCCCATCAGTCCGATGCAGCTCTGTAAACTCCTGTCGGAACAGTTGAAGGAGGGCTGAGACCATGATGCAAAAATTCGCTTACGTCCGTCCCAAGTCGATCGATGAGGCGTTGAGCTTCCTCGCGGCGGAAAACGCCGTGGTGCATGCGGGCGGAACCGATCTGCTCGGCTGCCTTCGGGAGAAGATATTCGAAGCCGGGCTGGTGGTGAGCCTCAGCCGTATCGGGGAGCTGCGGGGAATTCGGAAGACGAAGGAAGGAGGGATCGAAATCGGGGCGCTGACGACGATCACCGAAGTGTCGGAACATCCTTTGGTCCGGGAACTCTACCCCGGGCTTGCCGCTGCCGCCTCCGAAGTGGGCAGCCCGCAGCTCAGAAACCAGGGAACCATCGGCGGAAATCTTTGCCAGAAACCACGCTGCTGGTATTACCGCGGTGAATTCCATTGCCTGCGCAAAGGTGGCGACACCTGCTACGCGGTCGAGGGAGAAAGCCGGTTCCATTGCATCTTCGGCGGGGATTCGTGCTTCATCGTGCACCCGTCCGACACGGCGCCCGCCCTGACGGCGCTGGAGGCGACGGTCCACCTTCGGGGACCTGGAGGATCGAGGAGCATTCCCATGGGAGAATTCCACGTTCCGCCGTCCAAGGATCCGCAGAGGGAAACGGAACTGCGGCCGGGTGAGGTGTTGATGGGCGTCTCGCTGCCCCCTCCGCCCGCCGGGCTTCGCAGCTCGTACCGCAAGGTCCGGGCGCGGCGTTCCTGGGACTTCGCCCTGGCCGGAGTTGCCCTGGCCGTTGTCATGGCCAAGGGCAAGGTCGTTCGGGCAAGGATCGTGCTGAGCGGGGCAGCCCCCGTGCCCTGGCGTTCGAAGGAGGTTGAGGAATGCCTCACGGGCCGGAAGCTCGACGCCGAGACCGCACGGATCGCCGGCGAGGCCGCCGTCACGGGAGCCAGGCCCATGGCGGGGAACGCCTACAAACTGCCGCTGTTCAAGGGAGTCGTGAAGGAACAGATCCTGGCGATGGGAGCAGCTTGAAAGGGGTTCGTCCCCTGGCTTGCGGGCATGTTCCGGTCAGCTTCCCCCGCCCGTCGAGGCTTCGACCAGCGCGTGAAGGTACGCGGGATCGCCGGTTTTGAACAAGCCGTACCAGGCGTCGAGCGTCGCTGTTTCGTACACGTCGAGTCGCCTGAATATTTCCCGGGCGAACTCGAGGGGCGAGGCTCCCCCCGCGGTGATCAGGTCCCCGTCGGTGACCGCCGCCTGGTCCAGGTAGTACGCCGCGCCTTCATAGTTCGTTGCCTTGAGGTACTCCGGGGTATTGCTCGTATGCTGCAATCCGTCCAACAGCCCGGCGCGCGCCAGGCCTGCGGTGGCACCGCAGATGGCAGCCACGGGAACGCCCGTCGCAAGAAAGTTCCTTGCCATCTCGACGGCCTCGGTGTTTCCGCCTTCGTCCCAGGTCATGCCTCCCGGCAGGATGAGCATGGCGCTCCGAGGCGGCTCCAGGTCATCGAGCGCCATGTCGGGCAAGACCGTCACCCCTCCCATCGTCTTCACGCGATCCGTTGTCAGACCGACCGTCCGGACGCGATAGCGTTGCGGCCTGGCCTGGAATGCGGGGTTGTTGATACCCGCGACGGCGTAGGCCGGTTCCCAGTCCGACAGAGTATCGAAAACGAACAGATGCACCGTCTGAAGTTCCATGTAATTCCTCCATCCCGAAACCTGCCGCGGGAGCGGCGGGCCTTCCACTTACCGAAGAACCGCCCGCCAGGCGCACGGCGTCAAATCACGCCGCCCGGACGCAGTGTTCGGCCCGGCAGGCTACTTCGGGAATCTCCCCTTCTTCTCTTCACGCATTTCCACCCGCTTCTGAACATAGACCGGCAGCAGTGCCCACGCCCTGGTGCCGTCCAGGGGCGGAAACGGAATGAGATTGAACCCCATCAGGATCACGTTGAAGTACGCGAACACGAACAACAGGGCATTCAGAACGGGGAAGGGAGACATCCCCAGCACCACCAGCAGGAGCATCGCGGGCAGGAACAGGGAGAACTGCGCCACGACTCCGCCCCAGACGACGATCGCCTCCTCATACTCGTCATTCGGTGTTTCGTAGGAACATACTCCGAACATGGGGAACAGCTCGATTTGTTCCACATCGTATCCGAACCGCCTGGCAAAGAAGGCGTGACCGTACTCATGAAGCAAAAGGAGAAACAGCACCCCCAGGACGAAAAAAATCATCTGAATGCCGAGCAGCACCGAGGACAGGGCCAAAAGGATGCTGAAGAGCGCCGTCGACCAGTGAATGTAGACGGGAATCCCCCAGAAGCTCCAAATCTTGTAGAATTCACTATACATCGCCGAAAGCCTCCTTCATTGTCATTCTTTCGCCCTCATGACCCGACAGGCATTACATTATAAGGCGTTGCCCGGCAGGAAACGGAAACCGTGCCTGGACGCCGTATTTCGACATGACGCCCGGGGCGGCCTTGATGAGACGACTCTGAACGCCTCCCCGAGCATATCCGCCTCAAGCTTATTATCGGGAATTTTGACGATATCGGTAAATTCAGGAACGACACGTTCCGGAAGGGCATCCCCGGGCCTCGTTTGCCGGAAGTCCCCGGTTTTTCGCGACAGGTTCCGTCGGGCTGATGGGAAGGATGAATAGGTCTTATGGGACTTATAAGACCTTGTATGAAAACCATGGGCTTGATTAAAGCCCGTGCAAATCTTGCGCTTTGTTCCGCTCAACGGGACCCGGGGACCGATCGTGGACGCCGGAAAGCCCTTCCGGCCATGTAAGACCGGGGAAACGGGGGCGGGCGGGTGGAGGCCCCGGCTGCGGGATCAGCGCGGGGAGCGGCGGGCCCCCAATCGGTGGCGGCTCCCCCGGCCGGTGAGGCCTCGCCGCCGCGGGACCGGGCGGCGGGGGAGGAAAAGGAGCGGACCGACCGGAGAGGATTCCCTCTTTCTCCAGCTGTTCCGGCCTCAAGCCCCTCTCGTCGAATCGGTTGCCAAGCCCTGCCTGCAACGTCTCCCAGTTCCCATTTTTCCCGTACTCCCGGCCCAGCGAGGCGGCCATTTCATCGAGCCGCTCCATCTCCATCTTGACCACGTACTCTTCAAAGTTTCGCAAGGCATAGTGACGGGCGATCAAAACCATGCAGCCGACAACCACCAACCCGTTGAACAGATAAGTGAGGAACACTTTGTGTCCGAACTTGAGCTTCATGGCTCGTCGTCCTTTTCGATCCCCGTGTTCGCATCGGAGCGGCGGCCGGCCTCCGGTCCCGCAACTCTCGTCCATAAGAAGCGCACTTCGACCCTCAAGTCAATCATCCACATTCACTCCGAGCGCCTCTCCTCACTTATCGCATTCGGCCTTCACATCGTCTCCACATTCCCCGGCTACAATCCGTCCGACGTCGAAGGATGACTTGGCAGCTCCCTCAACGGGAAATCGGTTTCGCACCCGTGGAGTAGGTCATGCCCTCGGCGTTACGGGGGCGGATTCCGGTCCGCCCCCGTGTTGCTCGAAGGAAGCGAGCGGCGAATGGATTTCATGCGAGCAAGTGGGAAGAACCGAAGCAAGATGCTGCTCAACGAGCAGCGGACAACGGGACACCCCGTTGTCGGGAGGTATTGAATGTGAAGATTACCAAAATGACAGTCGGCTTGGTGCCGGTCTTGCTCCTGGGGCTGACCGCGGCGAGTGTTTTCGCACAGCCGCCCATGGGGATGGGGACTCCCCCGCCCATGGGGATGGGAACCGCGCATCCCATGTTTCACATGCCAGGGCAACCCGGCATCCATGCGGACCAGCAGCACGTTTACGTGCTTGTGGGCCACAGGATCATGCAGTACGCGGTCAGCGACATGAAACTCGTGAAAACAGTGGAGCTTCCCGCACCCGCACCTCCGGCGGGTCCGGCTCCCGACGGGGCACAGCCCGGAGGGCAGCCCGGCGGGCCACCTCCACCGCGTCATCACATGGGCGGGTCGCCGGTATTGTATGCCAGCGGCGGTTTTCTTTATGTTGTGGCCGGTCCCGCGATATATCGGTACACCATTCCGGAACTGGCGCTCAAAAACACGGTGCAGCTGCCCGACCCGAGGTGCCCTCAGGGCGGCAAATAGCGGCACCCGCAAACTCTTGCCGCGCGTTGAGGCGCGGATGACCGCGCCTGCCCATGCCGCATCGCGCCGTCGAGTCGCCTTTCCGGGCCGCTCGATCCTCAGGGCCGAATGCGGGCCGGGCCGCTCGACGCAAGCGTCGTTCGGGCGACGGTCGGAATTCGGGGAAAAGCGCGGAGCAATCGAGACCATAGCCGTCCCGCCCGGCGGATCGGGCGGGACGAAGCCGTGATTCAGTCCTGATACGAGACTCCGGCGGGGGTTTTCTTGGCGATGGTAATGAAACCGGTGTGCGCGACCATCCGGTCGAAGGGGCGGGCGCGAAGCTCGTCGATTTTCCAGTCTCTTTTGAGCAGCTCGAAAGTGGAGATGTTCGCAAAGCCGTTGGCTTTGAGTTCCCGGAACATCAACTGGACCTGGCCGATGTTCGGGCTGAGGCTCACCAGGATAGCGCCATACCTCATCATGGCGCCCACGGATCGAATGGCGTGCCATGGTTCGGGAAGATCCAGGAATACACGGTCGGCTTTGGCGTTCATGTGAAAATCCTGGATGTCCGCAACGACGATTTCATGATTGTCGGGACGACCGTCGAAGAACTGATGTACGTTTCGTCTTGCGGCCAGCGCGAATTCCGGGCGCTTCTCCACGGAAATGAGCTTTCCGCGTCCGCCCATGGCTCTGAGCAGAGCGAGAGTGAGCGCTCCCGACCCGATGCCCGATTCCACGATGACGTTCTCCGGCTGGATATCCCCATAGAAAACAATGGCGCTGAGATCCTTGGGATAGATGATCTGGGTCTGCCGTTCCATGGAGAAGATGTAATCCTCGAGGGTCGGCCGGAAGAGGAAAACCTTGGCCTCCTTGTTGGTCTCCAGGAAATCGCCTTCCTCCCTGCCCACGATATCGGGCAGCTGGATAGTACCCAGGTGAGAGGAGTAAGGGCCTTCCCCGATCTTGACCAGCCATTTCTTCCCTTTCTGGGAAATCAACAGCACCCATTCACCCATCCGGAATTTGCCCATGGCCGTCGATGCCTCCTCTCCGTCATCGCCCCTTGAAATGTCGCCGGGTCGTCCGGCCGGATGCCGGCGCCCCGGGAACCGCCCATTACGGCAAGGCAAGAGCGAGGTGGGTTGAACCATAAAGAACCGGCCCCTGTTCGTCAAACGGTTTTTGGCCGATTTGGATTTGATTTATGCCCGGATCCACACTATTAGTCACCATTGACGGTTTATTGAAAGCGGGTGGGGGAAGCTCTTTTGCGCCATTTCTTCGAACGGGCACGAGCCGGGGAAAGACAAAGGCGCATGGAAATCTTTCAGAGCGGGGAGCCGACGGAAGTCGATTCCCGGGGAGGCCGAAGCTCATGATCCATCATCCCGAAACGATCCGCTCCATTGTCATCCATGTCCGGCGAGCGCTCACCCTGGCGCTGCTCCCGTGCATGCTCGCTCTGGCGGGAATCTCGGCGGATTCTCATGCGGCGCCGCTCAAGGTCGTGGTCCTGACCGACGCGGCCGGGCTGGGGGACAGAAGCTTCAACGACATGTGCTGGCAAGGGATCCTGAAAGCCCGGCGGGATTTTGGGATCAATCCGCAGTTCGTGCAGTCGCGGGAGCAGGCGGACTATGTCTCCAACATCACCATGGCGGCTCGCAACGCCGATATCGTGGTGACCCTGGGATACCTCTTTACCGACGCGACGCGAAAGGTTGCCTCGCATTTCCCCAATACGCGTTTCATCCATATCGAAGGGGACATTGCAGCGGCCAACGTGGCTTCCTTCGATTTCAAATCCGAGGAAGGAGGGTTTCTCGCCGGACTGGTGGCGGGGCTCTTCACCAGGGCCGGGAAGGTGGGGGTGGTCTCGGGCATGGATATTCCCCCGGTTGAAGCCTATGTCAGTGGGTTTCGCGCCGGCGTGAAAACTGCGGAAAAGTTCGGGAAGAAGCCCGTGGAAGTCATCGCCGTGTCCGCGGGATCGTTCAACGATCCGGTGAAGGGAAAGGCGCTCGCGCGGACGCTGATCGACAAAGGCGTCGACGTGATCTTCCGGGCCGCGGGAAACACCGGGGTCGGAGTGCTGGAAGCAATCAAGGGCGGCAAGGACGTGTACCTCATCGCCGATGATCTCGACGTGGACGCGGAGCTTCCGGGGAGAATCCTCACGAGCACGCTTAAACGAATGGACGTCGCGGTTTACAATGCGATCCGCGACATCGTGCAGAACCGTTTCGTGCCCGGACACCGCCGGCTCGGAGCGCCCGACGGAGCTGTCGATATCACCGACATGAAGTATTCCCGGCAGCTCTTTGCCGCCGCGGGCCTTGAAGCCATTGCCAAAGCCCGTGAATTGCTGCGGCAGGGGAAGGTTGCCGTCCCTGCCCGTAGTGCCGAAGTCGAAGCATTTCAGGCCCCCGAGCTTTGATCCCGAAGCCCTTGCGCAGCATGAAATTCACATCGAATGCCATGCAAACCGAACTGACCGGCAAACCCGTCGTGGAGATGCGCAACGTCTCGAAGCGCTTCGGTTCCCTCAGGGCGAACCGCGAGGTCTCCCTTGCCGTCATGGGCGGGGAGATCCACGCCCTCGTGGGAGAAAACGGCGCCGGCAAATCGACGCTCATGAAGATCCTCTACGGGCACTTCCCGCCCGATTCAGGCACCATTCGTCTGAACGGAGAACCGGTTCGCTTCAGGCACCCCCGGGAAGCTCTCAAGGCCGGCATCGGGATGGTACACCAGCAACTCCTGATCTTCCCCCAGCTGACTGCGCTCGAAAACGTGATCGTCGGCAGCGAACCGATGCACAGAGGGCTCATCGACCGACGACGGGCACTGGAGAAGGTGGCGGAGATCGCAGCCCGATTCGGCTTCAACCTCCCCATGTACACGAATGCCGGGCAGCTGTCCTTTGCCTTCCGCCAGCAAATCGAGTTGCTGCGAGCGCTCTATCGCGGATCGAAAGTGCTGATTCTCGATGAACCCACGAGCCTGCTCGCGCCCTTCGAAGTCGACCGGTTCCTCGATCTGTTGACCGCCCTGCGCCGGACCGGCCACACGATCATTCTGATCAGCCACCGGCTGCGGGAAGTCTTTGCCGCGGCGGACCGCGTCTCCGTGCTGCGCCGTGGAAAGCTGATCCGCACCGAGCCCATCGCCGGTATTTCCAGGGAGGAAGTGGCCGACCTGATCGTTCATGGCGAGAGCCGGAGCGCGGTCGACCCGCAATCGCGAGTCGCCGTTGCGGAAGTCTCCGTTCCCTCCGACCGGACCGAAAGCCCGAAGGACCTTCTCGTGTTGGACAATCTCACCGCGGACCCGTCCGGAAACGATATCGGGCTCGAATCCTTTTCGCTCCGAATCGCCGCGGGAGAAATCGTCGGCCTGGGAGGAGTGGTGGGAAACGGATTGAGCACCCTTGCGCGCGCCATATTCGGAATGGCCGCAATACGTAGCGGGACCGTTTGTTTCGACGGCCGGGATTTCACGGCTCTTTCGATCAGGGATCGCATCGATGCGGGTATCCGCCGGCTGCCGTCGAACCCGATGGAAGAGGCGCTTCTGCCCGAGTGCTCACTGGTCGACAACTTCCTGCTGGGATCGCAGCGCAGCCCTGCTTTCCAGCGCTACGGACTGCTCCGCAAACAAGCCGCGGCCGTTTACGCCGCGCGGCAGCTGGAAATTCAGAAAGTGCGGTACGAGAAGGTTTCCCGGCCGGTTTCCAGCCTGTCCGGCGGAAACCAGCAGAAAGTCGCCCTGGCCAGGGTGCTTGCCGGTCCCGTGCGGTTCGTGGTGCTCGAGCAGCCCGGTCGCGGGTTGGATTTGAAGGCCCGGGTGGAGCTCGGCCGGCGGACGCGCGCACTCAACCGGGCGGGGGTCGCTTTTCTGGTGATTTCGCATGATTCGGAGGAGTTGCTCACCTTGTGCGACCGGGTCGGGATCGTGTATCGAGGCCGCCTGGCAGGGATCACACCGATCGGAGAAGCATCCCCGGAGTTGCTCGCAAGGTGGATGCTCGGGGTGAGGAACGGGGAACATGACTGAACGATGAAACGGGACATGGCGGCAGATTCACCTCGCGCCGGGGCTTCCGGTGGAGATCGAGCCTGGAGCCGGCTGCTCGAATCGGTTTCGGGCCCGTTGGTGGCCTGCGCGGCCGCGCTGCCGGTCTGCGTGGTCATCTCCCTGTCGGCCGGAGCCGGACCTTTCGACCTCATTGCAGGGCTCTGGACAGGCGCATGGGGAAGCGCCGACGCCGCGGCAACCACCCTGGGAAAGCTTACGCCCCTGCTGCTCACCGGCCTGGCCGTGTCGATGGCATATCAGGCCAGGCTTCTCAACATCGGCTGTGAAGGACAGCTCATGCTCGGCGCCCTCGCCTCGGCCGCGTTCGCCGCCTCCGCAAAATCACTGCCGGCTTCATTGCTTGCGCCGCTCACCCTCATCGCGGGCGCCGTCACCGGAGCGGCCTGGGCCTATCCGGCCGTTTGGCTGAAGCAGAAGCGAGGCGTGCACGAGGTGATCACCACGATTTTCATGAACACTATCGCCATCCACCTGTGTGAAATCCTGGTCCTGGGTCCCCTCGGAGACGGCACGGCCATCGGCCGCACCCGCGAGATCGGAGACGGGGCCGTCTGGCCGCCCGTCTGGCAATACGGAGCCATGGGTCTGACTGCTGCGCCTTTTTTTGCGGTCGTCTTGGGCTTCCTGGCCCACTTCTGGCTTTCCGGAACACCCTGGGGATTCGAAGTGAAGGCAACGGGATACAACCCGGAATCGGCCCGGGCCGCCGGCATCGAGGTGGCGCAATGGCAAAAACGCATGTTCCTGTTGAGCGGCGCGCTGGCCGGATTGGCCGGAGCACTCGAAGTGGTCGCCGTCCATCACCGCTTCTACCGGGCGTTCTCTCCGGGTTACGGTTTCGACGGCATTACGGCAGCATTCCTGGCCAATGCGGCTCCGGGGTGGGTATGGTTGAGCGGTCTGCTGCTCGCCGGTTTGAGAGCGGCGGACAAATGGCTTCAGCTTGCCGTGGGCATTTCGCCGAGCTCGATCTACATCATCCAGGCCTGCCTGCTGCTGTCCGTGGCCGGGCAGCCCGGCATCCGGGACGGGTTGGGCAGACTGGTTTCGAACCTTCGGGCCGGGGGCCGCATGCAACTCGGTGAGCACACCCGGACCGCCGAGCCGGAGTCACGGCCGTGACCACTTTGCTGAACCTTTTTCTGCTTGCCCTGGCAAAATCCACGCCTCTGTTGCTTGCGAGTTTCGGGGGACTGCTCTCGGAGCTTTCCGGCGTGATCAACTTCGCCATCGAGGGCATGATGCTGGTCGGCGCGTTTGGAGCGATCTGGACGGCGTGGGCAACGGGCTCGCCATGGCTTGGCCTGCTCGGCGGCGGATTCGGCGGTCTCGCGATCGGGTTCCTCCACGCCGTCGTCAGCCTGAAACTCAAAGCGAACCAGATCGTCAGCTCCATTGCGCTCAATCTCCTCGCGGCAGGGATTACCGGTACTCTTCTCAACCAGGTTTTCAACGTCTACGGAACATCCCCGGCAGTACCCAAGCTTCCCGGCATAGGGGAGGCGTTCTCCGGTGTGCTCGGCCTCCCGGCGAGGCCCTCTTCCTCTGTGGGGGAAGGCCTGTCGATCCTGGTGCCAATCGCCTTGGCGGCTTGCATCGTGCTTTGGGTGCTTCTGCACCGGAGCCGTTACGGGCTGCATCTGCGAGCGTGCGGCGAAAACCCGGGCGGAGCGGAAGCCGCGGGCCTGGCAGTGTGGCGTGTCAGGCTCTCCGCGCTCCTGGCGGGCGGTTTCCTGGCTGGAATCGGCGGGGCGTACCTCGCCATCGGGGAACTCTCCCAGTTCGTCGAACAAATGACACAGGGTCGAGGCTACCTGGCGGTCGCAGCCGTCATCCTGGGCCGATGGCGACCTGCGGGGGTGATGGCGGCCGCCCTGCTTTTTGGCTTCAGCGAAGCGTTTTCGGAATGGCTCGGCATTCAGTGGGTGCAAGTGCCGTCCCAGTTCTTCCTTGCCCTTCCTTACCTCCTGTGCCTGCTCGTATTGCTCCTGGGATTGGGAAAACGGCAGCACCCTTCCGCTCTCGGCCGGTTGTGATCGAACCGCAGGTTCTTCCGCCCCTCGTTTGTTTGCGTGTCACTACGAGGCGTCGGGCGAGAACCCGGCGAGATCGTCCATGGCGACCAGCTTTTCCAGGGCGGCCACCCGCTCGACGGTCTTCTCGAACGCCCCGTCTCCCAGCGCCTGCTGTTGTTTTTGAGTCATTCCGGCCGACAGCGCCCGGTATTGCGCGGCGGTGACCGCCGAATCCAGTGCCGGGAAGAGCACCGTGTCTTCACGGTTGGAGTGGGCCCGGTACATGCGCACGAGCTGGCGCACCTCCGAGTTCAATTTACGGCGCGTCTCGAGTTCCTTCAAAGCCGCAGTCGAGGCGTACTCCAGGAGCCGTGCCGTGATTTCGCGGCCTGCCTGGTGCTGCGCCTTCAGCACGGCGATCAGTCCGACCAGTTTGTCGTCTTTGGCCAAGAGCGGGAAGAGTTCTTCCTCCTCCTGCCTCTCGTGGTGCTTTTGGAAAAAATTCTGCACGATCCCGACCACGCCGGGAATGACCTCGGGGGGCAATTCCATGTGCGCATCCACTCGGCGCAGGGACTCCTCGAGGATCATGAGCAGGCGGCTCAACACGCCGTGTTGGCGCATCAACCGTTCCGGCGCGGAGATGAGGTCCGCGGCCCCCTTCCTATTCTCTTCTCCCGAGCACCCGGCGAGCAGCAGGCCGGCTCCCGCGGCGCCCGTAACGACAAAAAAATCACGCCGTGTTTTCAGAACATCCGAAGCCATCCATATCTCCCTCGGGCAGGCGTTCTGCACTCCGCCCGCATTTCAACGTCATCGATCGCCCATCCGCCCCCGGCATGGAGAAACCGGACATGACCGCCGGCGCCATGCGGCTGAAGAACGGATTCAATTGTGTTCCATCCTCGCGTGCCGGGCCGTCGCGGGGACGACATGGAGTCGTCCACGGTGAGGCTGGAGGGGGGTTCCTTTTCCAGAAAACGAGCACCCGGGGCCCGGATGCCGCCGGCGGCGCATCTTCCGGAAGATCCACTTTTTCGGGAACACACTCTACGGATTGATGGCAATCTGTCAAGGATTGTGCATAATGTGACTTCGACAAGGGGGAACCTTTTTCCGCAGTGAACCGTTCACCATTTTGTTGTCTGCCCTCGACGACGCGGTCCGGGACCGCGCGCGCCGGGCACGATCAACTGCACCTCGGCTGAGCCGCGCCATGGATCCCGACAAGATTTCCAAACTCAAAATCAGCGAAGAACAAAGGTTCACTCCGGGGAGCGGCCGCGGACGAAAGCTGCTGTGGCCGGCCCTCGTGGTCGTCTTGATTGTCGCCGGGCTCACGCTGGCCCATCGCTCCGGGTTTCTTTCCTCCTCGGTGGAAGTGCGCGCCACTTCCGTCGGCTGGGTGTATCCCTCCCAGGTCATCACCGAATTCAATGCCAGCGGGTACGTCGTGGCCCAGCGGAAGGCCGCGGTCGCCTCCAAGGGAACCGGACGGCTGTCCAGCGTGGAAGTGCAGGAAGGCAGCCGCGTGAAAGACGGGGATGTGCTCGCCAGGATCGAAAACGACGACGTGGTGGCGGACCGCAACCAGGTCGCGGCACAACTGGCAGCCGCGCGGTCGGATCTCACCCGCGCCGAGATCGAGCTCGACACGGCGGCTCGCAACCATGCGCGGTTCTCCGATCTCTACGGGCGCAAGGCGGTTGCACAGGTGGACTTTGAAAACGCCCGGGATCGGTACCTCAAAGCCAGGGCCGCCGTCGATTCGGCGAAATCGAATATTCGCGTGCTTGAAGCCGCTCTGCGCAAGGCCGAGGTCCTGGTTGAATACACCGTCATCCGGGCCCCGTTCGATGGCGTGGTGCTCACCAAGGACGCGGATGTGGGAGAAGTGGTCGCTCCATTCGGATCCGCCACCAATGCCAAGGCGGCTGTCGTCAACATGGCGGACCTTTCTTCGCTCATGGTGGAGGCGGACGTTTCCGAGTCCTTTCTGTCCAGGGCTTCAATCGAACAGCCGTGCGAGGTCCAGCTGGATTCACTCCCGGACACGCGTTTTACGGGAAAGGTGGACATGATCGTTCCCACCGCCGACCGCACGAGGGGCACGGTTATGGTGAAAGTGCGCTTCGACCGTCTCGATCCGCGCATCCTTCCGGAGATGAGCGCGAAGGTATCCTTCCTGTCGAGACCGCTGCCGGAAGGTGAGAGTCGTCCTTTTCTGGGGGTTCATCGGGACGCGAGCACCCGGAGGGGCGATGCGGAAGGCGTTTTTCGCATTGAGGGCGACCGCGCGGTCTGGGTGGCACTTCCGGGCGCGGAGACCTTTGGGGATTACGTGCTGCCCGGATCGGCCATGAAAAACGGCGAGCGTGTCGTGCTCAAGCCCCCTCAGGAATTGAAATCGGGCGACAAGATAAAGGTTGCGGACTGATGACTCGGAGCGACCCCGTTGTCGGCAAACCGCTGGTGTCGGTCGAGAACATCCATAAGTCCTACCGGCGTGGTTCCCAGTCGATTTCGGTGTTGCGGGGTATAGACCTGAGCGTCGGCCGAGGGGATTTCATCGCCCTGATGGGACCCTCCGGTTCCGGCAAGACCACCCTGCTCAACCTCATCGCCGGCCTGGACAGGCCCGACCAGGGCAGTCTGATCGTTGCCGGAACCGACATCACCCAACTCGGCGAGCTCGACCTGGCCCGCTGGCGGGCGATTCACATCGGGTTCATATTCCAGTTTTACAATCTCCTGCCTGTGCTGACCGGGCTCGAAAACGTGGAGCTGCCGCTGCTGCTTCGGAATCTCAGCCGCCGGGAACGCCGCGAACACGCCATGACGGCTCTCGAGCTGGTTGGGTTGGCGGACCGAGTGAAGCACTACCCGCGAGAGCTCTCCGGCGGGCAGCAACAGCGGGTTGCCATTGCCCGGGCCATTGTGACGGACCCCACGCTGGTCGTCGCGGACGAGCCTACCGGCGATCTCGACAAGAACTCCGCCATGGAGGTGCTCGAACTGCTCGAGCAGCTCAACCGCGAATTCAACAAGACCATCATCATGGTGACCCATGACCCCAGGGCCGCGGACAAGGCCCGGCTCATCCATCACCTGGACAAGGGCACCCTGGAGAGCCCCGGTAAGTGAGGGCCTGAATTCGGTTGAACAATGGAACTGCTCAAGCTGATCTTCCGCAATACGCTCCGGCAGAGGCTCCGGAGTGCACTCACCATTTTCGGCATGGCCGTCGCCATACTGGCCTTCTGCCTGTTGCAGACGGTGGTGAACGCCTGGTTCGCGGGAGTCTCAGCCGCCGCGCCGGACCGCCTGGTCACCCGAAACTCGGTCTCTCTCATCTTTCCTCTTCCGCTCAGTTATCGACAGAAGATACTCCAGGTGGACGGCGTCAAGCGAGTCGCTTTCGGTAACTGGTTCGGCGGCGTTTACATCGACGAGCGGCACTTCTTCCCCAGGATGGCCATCGGCGGCAACGACTACTTCGACCTGGCTCCTGAAGTGATTCTTCCGCCCGACCAGGTGAAGGCCTTCTGGCGCCGGCGCGATGCCTGCATCGCGGGACGCAAACTCATCGAGAAGTACCGGTGGAAGATCGGGGATGCCATCACCCTGACCGGGAACATCTATCCCGGAGAGTGGCGTTTCGTCCTGGTCGGAGTTTATACCGGAGCCACGAAATCCATCGATGAAACCCAGTTTTTCTTTCGATGGGATTACCTGGACGAAACGGTGAAAAAGATCATGCCGTCCAGAGGCGGGAAGGTGGGATGGTACATCGTTCAGGTCAAGGACCCTGTGCAGTCCGCCGAGGTCTCCCGCGCGATCGACGCACTTTTCAAGAATTCTTGGGCGGAGACTTTGACGGAAACGGAAAAAGCTTTCCAGCTCGGATTCGTGGCCATGACGGACGCCATCGTGGTCGCCGTGAGGGTCGTTTCCTACGTGGTGATCGGCGTGATCCTGATTATCCTTGCCAATACCATGGCGATGACGTCCAGGGAACGGATGCCCGAATACGCGACACTGAAGACGCTCGGCTTCGGGAACCGGTTCCTGATCGTGCTCATCGCCGGGGAGTCGGTGTGCATCGCCATGCTGGGCGGAATCACCGGCATGGCGCTGGCCTTCCCTGTTGCCGGTGTCTTTTCGGAGCACCTGGGAACGCTTCTTCCCATTTTCCACATTCACTGGGAAACGTTGCTGGCAAGCTTCTCGATCAGCCTGGGCATCGGCCTGCTTGCGGCCGCTCTGCCGGCCTGGAGGGCGGTCCGGGTCGGGATTGCCGAGGCGCTCAGCCATGCCGGTTGACCCCATCCGGCCTTGGAACATCGTCGTCCCCGGCTCTCGAAGGAACCGAGCCTGGGGTTTTGAGCTTGAATGAACCTCCATTAATGATTTACAAAGCTAACGACACTATCGGGCGGCACGCCTTTCGAATCGGACTGCGGTATTCTTGCGCCCGGGTCTGCCGGGCGCTGGACAGGAGTATATCGGAATGGTTCTGAAACAAGTGGCGGAGGCGGGCATACACCTTCTGGTGGGTTTCCAGGGAACGACTTTCCAGGAACAGCTCAAATCACTCATCGATGAGTTCAGAATCGGCGGGATCGTGCTCTTTCGGCGGAACATTCAAACACCGGAACAGCTGAGGAGCCTGTTGGAGGAGATGCAGAGCCACGCGCTGCAGGTTCTCGGCCGTTCGCTCTGGGTGGCCATCGACCAGGAAGGGGGACCGGTGCAGAGGCTTGTCCCTCCTTTCACGCAGCTTCCTTCCGCGTGCGATCTAGCCCAACAGGGGATCGAAGCCGTCGCGGAATGGTCCTCGAAGGCGGCCATGGACCTCCGCCGGATGGGCATTCACATCAACCTGGCCCCCGTGTTGGACTTGCGCGTCAACACCAATTCTCACTTCATGGAAGGACGCTGCCTTGGAGACGATCCCCTGACCGTGGCGGAACTGGGCTGCCGATGGATCAAGACTCTCCAGGGAGCGGGAGTCTCCGCCACGGCGAAGCACTTCCCGGGGCTTGGCCTGGCGGAACTGGACCCGCACCATTTTGCCCCCGTCATCCGTTGGCCGGACCATGAAGCGATGCAAAAGGATCTGCTTCCCTTTCGGAAGGCAATCAAGGCAGGGGTCCACTGCGTGATGACTTCTCACGCCCTCTACCCTTTCACCGACTCCGTCTGGCCGGCCACCCTCTCACCCGCGATAAACAACGACCTGCTGCGCGGAAAACTGGGGTTCCGAGGCACACTCCTGAGCGACGACATGGACATGGCCGCCGTTTCCCAAAAATATTCCTGGAAGGAGATGGCCGAACAGGGGTTGCTCGCCACGATCGATTTCTTTTTGCTCTGTCAGAGAACCGAAAACATCGAGCAGTTGCAGGGGGCGCTCTGCACAGCCATCGCCGGAAGCTCCCGGATCGAGGCCATGCACCGGGAATCCGCCAAACGCATCGAGTGGCTCTACGACCGGCACCGGATGGAGCATCAGGGAGGGTAGGGGCAGACCTCTCGTGTTTTCCGCTTCAAAGTGATGACGGACACTTCCCCCTCGGTGGCAAAACGCACCGGAACGCCGGATACTCCCACGCCGCCGCTCGTGTACCCCTCCATGCCGTCGTAGGACCACCTCCCGTGAAGCAGGCGGCGCGGCGCTTTGCTGTGGGTGAACAATGCCCCGACAACGGGCAGGCGGATCTGGCCGCCGTGCGTATGCCCGCAAAGGTAGAGCCTCGGGCCGTAGGCAGCCGCTTGCCGGTAAATCTCATTCGAATGGGACGCCAGAATGGCGAACTCCCGGGGCGGCACCTTCTCGAAAGCCTGGTCCAGGTCGTGGCACTTGAAGTAATGGGGGTCGTCGACTCCTGCCAGGTGAATCCGCTCCCCGTCGCGGGTGAGAACCGCCGAATCGTTCACCAGGAATTGTATGCCGTGCTCCGACAGCGGCTCGATGATTTCCAGGCAGTCGTGGTTCCCCAGGATCCCGTAAATGCCGTCTTTCGCGCGGATTTCGGGCAGAAGCCGGCGGAGCTGAGCAAGGGCCGGTGCAAATGAGCCGTGCGTCTCCATCCTCAGGTCTCCCCCGATGATACACAGATCGGCCCGTATCGGCTTCACGATTTCCAACAGTCGCTCGGTGAGCCCCTCGAGCCCGTCCAGGTGAAGATCGGTCAGGAAGAGAATGCGGTAGCCGTCGAAAGCACCGGGCAGATCGGGAAACTCCAGCGTAACGTGTTCCTCGCGCAGCTTCAAGGCGTTCTTCCTGCCTTTTTCGTACACGCCGAGGCACTTGAAAACGGTCTTCATGAAGACGTGATAGTAGATCGAATCTTCAAAATTAACGAAATGATGCAGGGGGTTCGAGAGAATCTGGCAGGCCCGGATCTCCCTGAGGCGCACGCCGGGCCGGAGTGGACGCGGGTAGTTGTCGATGGGCTTGCGCAGGACCACCTCGTTGAGCGCCAGAGAACCGGCGAAGGCGCCGCATCCGAAGATGAACAGCAGGAGCACGGTCAGCCAGGCGCCGAGAGAAAAATACGGTCCCAGCACCAGGAGCGGCAACGCTCCCTCGAATACCTGGTCCAGGCCGGGAACGACCTTGCCGCAGGGCAGGTCGACGCGCCTCTTGATGAAACTCGAAACGAGGTCTCCGGACATGCTCAGGAGACCGGCCGCGAATCCCAGCCACAACGGAAACCCCAGCCCGAAGCCGGCCAAGCCGCCGGCGAGGACTCCGCCCAGGACTCCCCGCATCGTTTTGTGATCGCCGAAAACCGGGCGACCATCCCACATGCGGCGTCCCCCGTCGATCGGACGATTCCATTTTTCATCGCACAGGAACGCAAGCAGCGGAGGGGCAAAGTTGATCGACCAGAGCAAGACGAGCAGTTTTACGGCCAGCAGCATATCTCATACCGAGGTGCGTTCAAGATGGCACAACACCTGCCCGTCGCGATGTGACGCGGGCGGGGATAAACCCCGCCCCTTGCTACGGAACGATGTGCCCATCAGACGGTGCAACCGTGTTCTTAGTCAACTCTTGAGTCGCGTAGGGTGGGATGCGTGGCAACGCAGCCCTCGGTCCCAATACCCTTTGCCCCTGACGTCATAGCCAACATAAAAGGGGAGGGCTTTATGCCCTCCCGCCCAATGCACTCATCTTGAAAGCAGTTGCCCGTGGCGCCTGCGCCACCACAAGGCATGAAAACAGACTCACACGGGAGTCTACTTTCTAGGTAATCGTATCAACCCTCACGGGAACGTCCTGGATATTCCGTCCTGAACGCCGCGCGGGACTCACCTTTAGCCGGTTCCTCATGCCGCGATCCCGAACGCGAATCGGCGTGAGTTTTCCGTGGTGCCGAACTATGCCGGCAGGCGACTCCGGCTATTCCATGAACGTCTTGAGACAGCTCTGGCGATTCGGATTGCGGAGCTTTCGAAGCGCCTTTTTCTCGATCTGTCGTATGCGCTCCTTGGACACCTTGAAAGTCTTTCCGATCTTTTCGAGGGTCTCCGCCGGCTGTCCGTCGATGCCGAAGCGCAGCCGCAGGATCTTTTCTTCCCGAGGTTGCAGGCTGGACAGCAGGGAACGGGTTATTTCAGCCAGCTCCCGGTCCGAACATTCCTCCATCGGCGACGCGGCCCGCTCATCCTCGATGAAATCACCCAAGCGCTGTTCGTCCTCCCCGATCGGCGTTTCGAGCGAAATGGGCTGAGCGGCGAGCGTGAGAACCATCTGCACCTTGTCAAGAGGCAGTTTGGCCCGTTCGGCGATTTCCTGGGGCGTGGGCTCCCTTCCGAGCTCTTTCAAGAGCTCGTAGAACACCTTGAAAAAGAGGTTCTTCAATTCAATGAAATGCACCGGCAAACGAATGGTTCGCGTCTTGTCGTAGATCCCCCTGATAATGCTCTGTCTGACCCACCACGTGGCATAGGTGCTGAAGCGATTTCCTTTGGTGTGATCGAATCTGCCGACCGCTTTCAACAGCCCGAGGTTTCCTTCCTGGATCAGGTCGTCAAAGCTCATGCCGCGGCCCCGGTAACGCTTCGCGATACTCAAAACGAGCCGCAGGTTGGCTTTCACCATTTCCTGCTTGGCGCTGTCGATGGCCAGCATGATCGCCCTGCTTCGGACGAGCATTTCCCGGTACCGCGCGTTTTCCGGATAGTCCATGGTGCCGCGTTCGAAAGTGCGCACGATCACTTTCAGGATCTTGTCCCGCACCCCGGGAAAGCTCTTCTCGCTGTCGAGCAGTTTTTGGACTTTCTGGTGCAGATCCGCGGCCAGCCTGTCTTCGGTGGAACACCCGCACACCATCCGCACCAACTCTTCCTGGCCTTCCCTGATCACCTGGGCGAGCTCGGTTTCCCTCTCCTGAGTCAGCAGCGGGTAGCTGGAAACTTCCTTCAGATAGCACGTGACGTGGTCTTCCTCGAAATCCTCGCCCGCCGCCGTCACACCTTCCGGGAGGAGATCCTCGTCCTCTTCCTCCCGCTCGGCTGCGGCCTCAAGGATATCCTCCGCTTCCGGTCCCTCCATATCCCTGTCTTCCTCGAGGCCGAGGTTCGCCCTCTTGAGCCTCTCGTCCAGCACCTGGTCATCGATGAGGTCATACTCCCCTCGAAGCTCCTTCCGCTTGAAGTAATACTCGATAGGAAGGCATTTTTCAGATGCGTAAACTTTCATATTTTCAATTCCTCCCGGGAGCAGACGGGTCAGTGAAATCTCGCCGATCTGATAATGTCCCCCTCTCCTGCCCCCTCTCCCTCGTCCGCTCGCAACTTCAAGTCACGCCCGCACGAAGACCGGCGCTGATTGCCATCCTAAGAAAATTTAAGGCTCTTTAGCATGTTAGTCAATTAAGGAGAATAAATCTACATGCGGGAAAATCAAGGGATTTTTTCAACAACACCGCAGGATTATCGGACAGGTCCAACCAACGTGCCAAAGAGCGTGTTTTCAACCTCAAATATGCATTTCCACGATATCTCCATCCTGCAGAATGTGATCCTTCTGAACCATCTGCCCGTCAAACACGTTTTTCCCCCAAACCTTGGCGAACTTCAACTGGTCCACGAAATCCTTGTGAATCTTCTCCGCCAGTTCCTCGAGAGGACTGCCTTCGGGAAGCACAAAAGGAGCCGTAAAGTCGGGCTCCTTTCCGGGAACCTTGGTATATACACGAATGATTTCGGAAATGCTATAAAGTTCTTTCAATAGAACGTGGAAATTGCGCCCGGCCAGGACAGACACTCCCACACAGGGAAGGCGGGTTTCTGAGAGCTCCAGAAAGGCCGTGTAATCCGCTTCGTCTTTGTCGTCATCCATCTTGTTGAGAACCAGCAGGCATTTCTTGATGAAGGGACTTTTTTTCAGATCTGCCGGTATGGCTTCTCCTTTCGGGTAGATTCTAAGAACCCGGAAAACGGCGAGAGTGTCCTCAAGTTGCTGCAAGGGATCGGCGTGGAGGTCCAGCAATATTGCCAGGATATCCGCGCGGCGCAGGAGATCGGCCATCCAGGGGTCCATGTATTCCCGGGTGATGGGCGGAGTGTCGACCATCTGAAACTGGATGTTCTCATACGGAACCATGCCCGGTGTGGGTTTCCACGTGGAATGAGGAAAGTCCGCCACCTCCGGCCTCGCATTGCTCAGGGCCCCCAGAAGCGAAGACTTGCCCGTGTTGGGCGCGCCCGTGAGCACGACCTGTGCGGCGCCTTCCCGCTCGATGGAGTAGGACGCATCTCGTTTCGACGATCCTTTCTTTTGTTGAGCTTCCGTCTTCGTTTTGGCGATGCGCCGCCGCAGATCCGCCCGCAGCTTGTCGGTTCCCTTGTGCTTGGGCATGATCGTGAGCATCTCTTCCAGGGCTTCGATCTTTTCCTCCGCAGTCCTGGCCTCGCGGTAGCGTTTCTCGGCTTCAAAGTAAGGAGGGGGCAGATTTGCGGGCATGCTCCAACTCCATTCATACAATTTGACCTGGAAAATAGATTCCCGAGTGATCCTGTCTTCATGCTTCGCGGGTGACGCAAGCGCCATGGGCAATTGCGTTCAACAGTCATGAATTGAGGGTGTCGGTTCACTCCTATGGATGCTAATTGTTCCTGAGTTTTCGCTAACCACTTAGCACTATTGCGCGTAGCTTGATTTTACATTTTCACGGTAAGATAAGTGCATTGGGCGGGAGGGCATAAAGTTCCTCCCCTTTTACCTCTCACGGGCATATCGGTCCGCAGGGGCAGGGGTTGTGTCGTCTTTAACGCGCCTTGGTCTTGCCGGTTGCCTGTTCCCCGGAAACCCATTATAAATGAGTTGTTTTGCCGATCCGCCGGGGAAATTCCGAAAATCATCGAGGAGGATGTCTTTTGAAATGTTCTGCCTGTAACCAGGAATTGGTGTTGATTCGCGCCTGAAAGCAGGTTTTCTGGCGCTGCCGGGGTTGCGGCGCCCGTTATCGCTTGGCGGACCTCAAAGACGAGCTCATCGACGAAGCCGAGAGAGAGCTCGCCGACTGTCGCGTAGACCGGCTCTGAGGTTCGACCGCATGGTCGCCGCCGGAACGAAGCTCCCCCTTCCTGCCGGTTCGCCTGTGGAGCGTCCTCCATGCGGAAAGCCGCCCACGCAAGCCCACGATCGCGCCGCATCGCTTCTCTTTCGCGCGGACTGTCGCACGGGAAAATATATTGAGCCCCAGGCACGCCGGGGGTGGAGCCGCTTTCGAATGCCGCCGGTCGGGGCGGCTCGGAATCGTCTTCAAATGAGCGTGAAACGGCGCGCGCCCGTCACGCCAAGCTGTACCGGAGCGGGGCTGGAGCCCCGCATCAGAGCCTTTCCCGGAGCAGCTTTCTGGCCAGATCGAGGGCATCCTGCAATTTCTCGGGCCGGTTCCCGCCGGCCTGGGCCATGTCCGGGCGCCCGCCCCCGCTGCCTCCGATCTCCTTGACGATTTCCTTGATCAGGTTTCCGGCATGAACCCGGGACGTCAGGTCCGGCGTCACTCCCACCAGCAGGAAGGCCTTGTCGCCCTGGTGCGCCCCCAGGACGGTGACCCCGCTCGACAGTCGCTCCTTGAATCGATCGTTCATCTCCCGCAGGGCCTTCGGATCGTCCGCCTCGACCCGCATCACCAGCACCTTGACCCCGCCCACCTCTTCAGCCTGCTCGAGCAGGTCGGCCGAACGCCTGCTGGTCAAAGAACTCTTCAGGGCTTCCAGCTCTTTTTCCATCTGCTTCTGGTTCGCAAGAAGCTTCTCGACGCGCTCCGCCACCTCGAAGGGACCGGCCTTGAGCAACCCGGCAGCCTGGTGGAGGACACTTTGCTGTCTGCCCAGGTAGTCCAATGCGCGGCGCCCGGCAAGCGCCTCGATGCGGCGGACCCCCGAGGCGATGCTCATTTCCTGGGTGATGACGAACAGGCCGATGTCTCCCGTCCGGTGCGTGTGGGTCCCGCCGCAGAGCTCGCGGCTGAAACCCGGGATTTCCACCATCCTGACCCGGTCTCCGTATTTTTCCTCGAAAAGGGCCATGGCGCCGGTCTTGAGAGCTTCGTCGAGATTCATCTCGCGGACCTGCAGGTCCCGGTTCACGCGGATCTGCTCGTTGACGAGCCGTTCGATCTCGGCCAGCTCATTGCGTGATATCGCGGCGAAATGGGTGAAATCGAACCGCAGCCGGTCCGGGGCAACCATGGACCCCGCCTGCTTCACATGGTCTCCGAGCACCCGGCGCAGGACCGAGTGAAGCAGGTGAGTGGCCGTATGGTGCAGCGCGGTATCGCCGCGCAACGCCTCATCCACCTCGAGCCGCACCGTTTCCCCCACTCGCAGCCTGCCGCTTTCGACCTTCCCGACGTGAACGATGAGATCCCCGGGAAGCTTCAGCGTATCGGACACGATCACCCTGCTCGAGGGACCGACGATCACGCCCTGGTCGCCGACCTGGCCGCCCGCGGCTCCGTAGAAGGGAGTCTCCGAAGTGACGACCTCGACGTCCGTCCCCGCCGGCGCCTCCTCAACGGCCTGCCCGTCGCGGACCAGCGCCGCGACCGTGGACTGGGCGGAAAGGGTGTCGTATCCGACAAAGCGCGTCGATACGCCTTCGGCGGACAGTTGCCGGTAGGCTTCGGACACTTCCCGTTCGCCGCTCCCCTTCCAGTGCATCCGCGATTGTTCCTTCTGCTTTTCCATCAGGTCCGCGAAGCCCGCCTCATCCACCTTGAATTCGAGATCCCGGGCCATGTCCGTGATGATGTCGATGGGAAACCCGTAGGTGTCGTAGAGCTTGAAGATGAGCGCCCCGGGGATCGTGCCGGCGCCCTCGTCCCGGAGCCTGCGGATTTCGTTCTGGAGGAGCCGCAGCCCGTTGTCCAGGGTTTCGTTGAACCGTTCTTCCTCGTTGAGGATCACCCGCGTGATGAAATTCCTGCTCTCGAGCAGTTCCGGGTAGGCATCCTGCATGGACTCCATCACGGCCACCGCGACCTCGCTGAGAAACGGCCTGTCCAGGCCCAGGAAACGCCCGTGACGCAAAGCCCGGCGCAGCACCCTGCGCAGGACGTAGCCACGCCCCTCGTTGCTCGGCAGCGCGCCGTCGCCGATAAGGAATGCCGCCGCCCTGCCGTGGTCCGCGATGACCTTGACCGAAACGTCCTTCTCCGGATCGGTCCCGTAGCGGTACCCGCTCAACTCGGCAATCTTCGCCCTCATGGGCGCGAACAGGTCGGTGTCGTAATTCGAGGGCACCTTCTGGATGACCGCGGCGACCCGCTCCAGTCCCATCCCCGTATCGATGCTGGGCTTGGGCAGCGGTTCCATCGTGCCGTCTTCCTTGCGGTTGAACTGCATGAAAACCAGGTTCCATAGTTCCAGGAACCGGTCGCAGTCACACCCCGGCCTGCAGTCCGGTTTTCCGCAGCCGACTTCCGCCCCCTGGTCGATGAGTATCTCCGAACACGGGCCGCATGGGCCGGTATCCCCCATGGACCAGAAATTGTCCTTGGTCGGGAAGGTGAGGATGCGCTCGGCGGGCAAATAACGCGCCCAGAACTCGCGGGCTTCCTCGTCGGGTCCGAGACGCATCTCCGAATCCCCTTCATGGATGGTGGCGTAGAGCTTGTCCCTGGGCAGGCCCATGTCTTCGGTCAGAAACCGCCAGGCGTACTCGACGGCATCCTCCTTGAAATAATCTCCGAAGGAAAAATTCCCCAGCATCTCGAAGAACGTATGGTGCCTTGCGGTGCGGCCGACGTTTTCCAGGTCGTTGTGCTTGCCGCCCGCGCGCATGCACTTCTGGCTGGTGGCGGCCCGGTTGTAGGGACGCTTCTCCTCTCCGAGAAAGGTGCGCTTGAACTGGACCATTCCAGCGTTGGTGAACAGCAGGCTGGGGTCGTCATGGGGAATCACGGACGAGCTCTTGACGACGGAATGTCCTCGTTGAGCGAAAAAATCCAAAAACGCCTTGCGGATTTCGCTGGCTTTCATCGATGAAATCTCCTGAATGGATCAACGGTCAATCGACAGTCCGGAAAAAGAGCCCGTCAAACGGCAGTCCGCCCGGGACCGCGCAAACGGACGGGAAAAGCGGCGCGGACCGCTTTCCCGCGGGTACGTTCCCCCTATTCCACCGCCCCGGTCACCGGGCCGGGTGAAAACCTCAAGTTGTGGGCCTCACGCAGTTTCCGTTCCAGCTCACCCAGCAGGTCGGGGTGCTCCCTGAGGAAATTCTTGGCGTTCTCGCGGCCCTGCCCGAGCCTCTCCCCGCTGTAGGAATACCAGGTGCCCGACTTTTCAATGGCCCCGGATTCGACGGCAAGGTCGAGAATATCCCCTTCCCTGGAAATCCCGCGCCCGTACACCACGTCGAACTCGACCTCCCGGAAGGGAGGCGCGATCTTGTTTTTCACCACCTTCACCCGGGTGCGGTTCCCGACCACTTCCTGTCCGTCCTTGATGGGGCCCACCCGGCGGATATCCAGCCGCATGGTGGCGTAAAACTTCAACGCGTTGCCGCCGGTGGTGGTTTCCGGAGACCCGTACATGACCCCGATTTTCATCCGGATCTGGTTGATGAAGATGACGCACGTGCGGGACTTGCTGATGCTGGACACGAGCTTGCGCAAAGCCTGGCTCATGAGCCTTGCCTGCAGCCCCACATGGGGATCGCCCATCTCCCCTTCGATTTCCGCCTTGGGAACGAGAGCCGCCACCGAATCCACCACGATGACGTCGATGGCATTGCTGCGCACCAGGATTTCGGCGATCTCCAGGGCCTGCTCGCCGTAGTCGGGCTGGCTGATCAGGAGATCCTCCACCAAAACTCCCAGCTTGCGGGCATAGTTGACGTCCAGGGCGTGCTCGGCATCGATGAACGCGGCCAGCCCGCCCAGTTTCTGGGCTTCGGCGACCACGTGAAGCGCCAGGGTGGTCTTGCCGGAGGATTCCGGCCCGAAAATTTCCATGATCCGGCCTCGAGCCACCCCGCCGATTCCCAGGGCAAGGTCGAGTGACAGGCAGCCGGTGGATATCACGGGAATTTCCACGTTCTGCGCGCCTTCGCCCAGCCGCATGATCGCGCCCTTGCCGCACATGCGCTCGATTTGAGACACCGCCGTGTCGATGGCCCTCTGACGCTCGTCAACAGCTCCCATACCAGGGTCTCCTTCCGTAGGACCGCGTGGAAACGGATCGTGATGGTGAACGTTCCTCAGAACAAACAGGATCCCTTTGCAGGGATCCCGGTACCCGCCTCAAACAATTATATATCACTTTGCCCCATCCTGGCATAGTCACTGGGAAAAAACGATCTGCGATCACGCGAGAGATTGCTGGTCACTCGGGGCGGCCGGTGAATGGGGCCCGGAACAACGGCGTGTACTGAGCGCCGTCCGGTTTCAGGTCACTTTTATACAATACAACTTCGGCAACGTCAAAAGCTTCCGCCTCAAAGGATTGATTTGCCATGAGAATTTCCTGAAGCACGGAGAGACGCCCGCGTCCCTTCACTCGTCCCAGGGTCAGGTGAGGTTTGAACGGGCGGTCTTCGGATTCGAACCCGAGCGGCACCGTGACCTCCTCGATCTTTCGCTTCAGATCGCCCAGCCTGTCGGCGTCCCCACGAAGCCCCACCCAGATCACCCGCATCTGCCTGATGGTGGGAAACGCGCCGCAGCCCGCCGCCTGGAGGCGAAACGGACTGACCGTCCGGGAAACGGATTCCAGCGCTTCCCGGAGCGCCGGAATCCGCTCCGGGGCAACGTTTCCCAGGAATTTCAAGGTGAGGTGGATGCGATCGGGCCTGATCCATGCCACGGCGGCATCGGCCTTGCGCAGCTCCCGCTCGAAGCGCTCCAGGACCGCCTGCACGGGAGACGGCAGATCAATGGCAATGAAGGTTCGAATCATCGGTCAATACCCTCCAGAGGAGTAGCAGCGCGGCCTGTGCCGCACTTTGCCGTATGCTTTCCCGCACACCCTCGAACCGGTGCTTCTCCACCCGCTTTTCCATCGGGGTGACGCAGGCGATGCAGACGGTCCCCACCGGCTTTTCCGCGCTTCCCCCCGCAGGCCCGGCAATTCCCGTGATCCCCAGGGCCACCTCAACGCGTGCGCCGCGGCACGCCCCCTCGGCCATGGCCAGGGCAACCGGCTCGCTGACCGCCCCGTGGGCGCGCAGCATATCCTCCGAGACGCCCAGGTGGTCCTGCTTGGCCTGGTTGCTGTACGTGATGAACGCCTGGTCGAAGTAATCCGAAGAACCCGCAATGGAGGTGAGCCTTGTCGAAAGCAGCCCCCCGGTGCAGGATTCCGCCGCGGCCATCCGCCAGCCCCGCTCGCGAAGCTTTTCCCCCACGGCCTTTTCGAGGCATTCGTCATTTCGCCCGCTGATGTGCTTTTTTCCCAGGCGGGCGACCACTTCCTCGCGCACCTTGTTGATCCGGGTGCGGCATTCTTCTTCGGATGCGGCGACGGCAAAAAGCGTGACCCAGTTCTCGCTTCCCTGCGGGAGATAGCCGATTTCGACCCCGATGCGCCGGCAGTCCAGGTCCTTGAGCCGCCGGTTGACCTCGGATTCGACCATGCCCTGGACCCGCACGACCTCTTTCAAGTATGCGCTGCGCTGCGGGAAACGCCGATCGAGGTCCGGGATCACGACTTCGGCAAGCAGGAACTTCATTTCACCGGGAACGCCGGGAAGGAAATAGCAGGGAACGTTCCCGTGGTCGATGAAGAACCCCGCCATGTCCATGCCGATCTTGACCGCTCCGGCCGGAAGCTCGGTCATCTTGGCCACTTCGTTCGACCATGCCTGCCCGCGTTCGGCCAGCCGCTCCTTAAGCCGCCCGACGTAAGCCTCGTCGGCGACCAGGGGACGGTCGAACGCCCTGGACACGGCCGCGTTTGTCCGGTCGTCGTCCGTGGGGCCCAGGCCGCCCGTGACGATGATGAACCGGGAGTCGGCAAGACACAGGACCAGGCTGGAGACGATATCCTCCTCCCGGTCCCCCACGGTGATCATGCGGTCGAGGCGAAAGCCCCGGTTGCGCAACTCCAGGGCGATGTGACGCGCGTTGCCGTTGAGGATGTCGCCAAGGAGAATTTCGTCTCCGATGGTGAGCAGCGAACCGCTGATTTCAGGTGGTCGTTCATCCATGAGATATTCCCGCCGCTGGGTTGATTTCAGGCGCGCGGAACGCAATGAACGCCCGCGCTCGTCTTTCCGGACCGGCTCAATCCCCTTTCCCCGCCCCCTGCTAAGGATGCATGTGGACCGGGCCGCTCCGGGAGCGGCCGCCGCAGCCGGCTTCGCCGGAGCCGACGGTCCTATCGTCCTCGGCCGGCCGCGGCCAGGACTTCCTCGTAAATTCTACGGATGGGAACTCCCTGCTCCAGGGCGATCCGCTTGCAGTCCTCGTATTCGGGCGTCGCCCGCCGTTCCCCCCAGGGGGTGCGGACCCACTTGACGCGGCAGGGGCCGTGCGGGGTCTCGACCTCGCCGATTTCCCGCGGAAGCTCCACGCGGTCCACTTCCTGGATCCGCACGCCGAGCGAGGTCGTCTCCCTGAAGATGAGCTCCGTGACCGCCGCCTGCAATGCGGGTTCGAGAAGCACGCGCAGGATCACCGCCGGGCGGTTCTTTTTCATCTGCGCGGGGACAAGGTTCACGTCGAGCGCCCCGGCGTCGAAAAGCCGCTCCATGACATGACCGTAAAATTCCGGGTTCATGTCGTCGATACTGGTTTCGATAAGCAGGAGGCGCCGCCTGAGGAGGTCCGGAAAGGCCTCTCCTATGAGGATCCGCAGCAGGTTGGGAGGGTCGGCGCAGGGGTGCGCCCCGACCCCGTAGCCGGTGGAGCGGACCACCATGTCCGGAACCGGCCCGAAGGACTCCGCCAGGGCCGCCAGGATGGCGGCGCCGGTGGGAGTCGTCAGCTCCCTTTGAATGCCGTTGTCGTAGACGGGAACGCCTTCCAGAAGGAGGACCGTCGCCGGCGCGGGCACCGGCAGGAGCCCGTGACGCGTTTCCACGAAGCCGCCGCCGAGCGGGATCCGCGAGGCGCACAGCCGCTCGATCCCCAGGTGATGCAATCCGATGGCGGCCCCCACGATGTCCAGGATGGAATCGAGCGCCCCGACCTCGTGGAAATGCACGTCACCGGGGGGAACCTGGTGGACCTTGGCTTCCGCCAGGGCCAGCTTTTCGAACACGGCGAGGCTCTTTCCCTTGACCGGGCTCTCCAGGGCACTTTCCCCGATCAGGCGCGCGATGTCCCGGTAGGGCCGGGCGGGCTGGCCTTCGATGTCGATGCGCACCCGCGTGCCCGCGACGGCGCCGCGCCGCTCCCGCTCCGCCGAGAGGGCGTAACCGCTCACGGCGATCTTCTTCAGCTCTCCGGAGAGCACATCCAACGGAAGCCCGAGGTCGAGCAACGCTCCCAGCACCATGTCTCCGCTGATTCCCGAAAAACAGTCGAAATAGGCGATCTTCATATCCGAGCTCTTCTCCCGACACCCGATCCGCCCGGTCTCATACGGATTTGCGTTCAAAATGATACTCTAAAAGCGTGGGGGACGTATCCCCCACACCCCCCCGCCGCTTCGCGGCTCCGTGTGGCGCTGCGGCGGCGGCCTTCGGCCAGTCGCCGACAGCGCCGAGTGCTCGGCCTCACGCGCTTGCGCGTGTGGCCGAAACTTGGGGGGTGCGGGGGAATCATTCCCCCGCTCTCTTGTGCTTGAAAGATCCATCTTGAACGCAATTGCGCATGGCGCCGGCGTCACCACAAGGCATGAAAACAGACTCACACGGGAGTCTATTTTCTAGGTAATTGCGCATGGCGCCGGCGTTACCACAAGGCATGAAAACAGACTCACGAGGGAATCTATTTTCTAGGTAACTTCGTATCAGGACCGAATCGCCTCCCCCCGCATTCCCGGCAAGGAGGAACGGCGGCGTCAAGACCATGACGTCATGGAACAGTTCGAGCGCCCGCAGGGCAGAGTACTCCCATCCACTAGAACGTTCAAAGAACATTCTTTTACTGTGAAAGGACTCGAAAGGTCAATCGACGGTTGAGCGGGAGCCCGCGGCGCCCGATCATTCATGAGCCGGACGCTTCACCGCCGGGCGGGGCGAATTCCACTTGGACACAGGTGCGCGTCGATTGTTCGGCGCGTTGGCTTCGACGTTGCCGCTCCGACCCGCGCGTCACGGTTCCGTTGTCGCCACGGTTCCGCTTGACACATGGCCGCGCCGATGCTAATTTTACGGACTCTGTTCGCATTAAGGACTGTCCGGAGGGATGGCCGAGCGGTTTAAGGCGGCGGTCTTGAAAACCGTTGTTCCGTTAGCAGCGGGACCGTGGGTTCGAATCCTACTCCCTCCGCCAACCCCGAGGATCGTAACGGAGAGATGGCCGAGTCGGCTGAAGGCGCTCGCCTGCTAAGCGAGTGTACGCTGTAAAGGTGTACCGAGGGTTCGAATCCCTCTCTCTCCGCCATGGAAAATAATCGAGCCCGGATCAGCCATTCCTGATTCCGGGCTTTTTTGTTTTCATCGAGGAGCAATTTCAAATTGTATGGGGCAAAATCGGTCCGGTGGGCCGGTGCCAGGCTCCGTCAATATCTGCCCCGACTATGCCGCCCATGGTTCCGGTCGCAGAGAAAATATTCGAACGGGATGTTGGCGTAGACCGCCTCAATGGCTCGAAACTGATAATCAAGGTTTGATTCAAAGTGCAGCCTCATTACAGCTTCTTTCCCTTCTTAGGAAGTGCCGATCTGGCGGTTTCCTCCAAAGTCGCGATCAAGTCACTCTCACCTTCTTTTTCAAGGAAAGCGCGCCGGCGAGCGGCAAATCGCTCATATTCCGTCTCAGCCCTTCCGTCAGCGTTCTCTTTGCTGATCGTCCCCGCATTCGACAGGATACGCCTTTCATTGAAGGCCAGGAATTCGTTCAGCTTCATCTCCCAGTCTTTCAGAAAGACCTGCTTGCGGCGGCGCACCTGATCTTCTGCGTAGTCGAGCCACATGACTACGATTCTGTTCAACTCCTCAATCTCGGTTTCCGTCAGATAATTTTTTGCCACAGTGACGTCTGCTTTGCGGGCAGTCGTGCCCTTCCACGTGGTCAGCCCCATGTTCGGTTTCGTGTGATCGGCCCGGTCTTTGCTCAGTTCCGCCGCGGTTCTTCCGGCTACTGCAAAGTGGAGTTTGTTCTGCATGATTTGAAAGAACATCACGCACTCCGGAGCATTGGGTTGATAGTCGGCGGCGAGGGCGAATATCTCTTTCACCCGCAGATACATCCGTCGCTCGCTGGCGCGGATGTCTCGGATTCGCTCGAGAAGCTCGTCGAAGTAATCCGGCACACCGGAACCCTCCACAGGCGGATTCTTCAGCCTCTCGTCGTCCATGGTGAAACCTTTGACCAAATACTCCCGCAAGCGTTCAGTGGCCCATCGGCGGAATTGCGTGCCGCGCTCGGAACGAACCCGGTAGCCCACCGCGAGGATGGCATCCAGGTTGTAATGCTCGATCAGCCGGGCGACATCCCGCTGTCCTTCCCGGCGAACTATTCGGAATTTCCGAATAGTTGCTTCCGGAGTCAGCTCAGCTTCATCATAGCTATTCTTTAGATGCTCGTTCACGGTCGGAACCGAGACCTGAAAAAGCTCCCCGATCAGTGCCTGTGAAAGCCAGATGGTCTGCTTTTCAAACCGGCATTCAACACGAGTCGCGCCGTCTTCCGTCTGGTAGACAATGATCTCGCCTGCCGGTACGATCTGATTTTCTTCCATGATCACAGGCTCCTCACATTCCCCGGACCGTGCTGCTGGAGGATGGCGGTGAGGTTGGTCTTGGCCACGTCGGCGGCGAAGGCGCCGTCGTCGAAGGCGGTCGCACCCAAGAGCGAGATGATTTCCCGCGCCGAGTCTTGTGTGTCTCCTATATCCTTACGAAACCATAAGGTATCTGGAACAAGTCCGGTCCCAACCTCGGAGAGGAATGACTTGCGTCGGGGCTTCATTCTTCGGCCATTTTCACTCATCCACCTTCACATACCCATACTCAGCCCTCTTTACCCCGTCGTCCTCCCGCTCGTGGCCCGGGATTTGTCCATTCATCTCCGGCGGGCGGCTCTAACCGGGCGCAAGCGGCTGCCGTCCTCCAGCAAAAGCGTTCGCAGCCGGCCGGAGCCCGGCCAAAGCGGGCTCCTTGCTCCGCGGGAAAGCCCCGCGGCAGTGCCGGGCGCGGCTGCCGAATCGGCTGGAACATGCCGCCCCCTCCCGGTCCGTGGCATCCAAATCACTTGATCGCTTCGGCGCAATTGGACCAGCCTGAGTACCCGTACGCGCATGGTTCCCCGTCGGACTCGTGGAAAGCCCTGACGTGGTAGGCGAAAGTGCCGGAAATCACCGAGTTGTCGAGGTAGACATGGACGTTGGGCGCCGTGGTGGTTTTCAATACCCACGAAGCCGCGTCAGCGCAGAGAGCCTCCTTCCGGTACACCTGGAATCCCGTCTCGTTGCTGCTGTTGTCGGTCCACTTGAGATTGACGAAATCGACGGGATTGGCGTTCAGCCCCGTGGGCTTCAGGGGAACGGCGGCGACCCGCGTGGCCGGGGAACAGGCGGCGCCGTTGCACGCAATGAGGTAGTAGCTGTAGACGGCGGAAGCCTCATTGCCCGTGGCCGTGCCGTCGGAGAAGGTCTCGGCACCCGGCATCAGGGTTGCGCGGGTGTCCCAGGGACAGGAGAGGCAATCCCTGCGGTAGAGGAAGAAATTCGTTTCGTTGGTGGAGTTGTCCTTCCAGTAGACGTCTATCTTATTGGGTCCCCGGGAGTACGCCTTCAGGTTGGAGGGCGAAGGGGGCGCCCCCGAGGGGCCTGTGGTCGCGAAGGCGCAATTGGAATAGGCCGAATAGCCGTGAGCGTTATAGGCCCTGACCCGGTACGAGTGGGTGGAGTCCGCGGCAAGGCCCGAGCGTGTGTACTGGACGACGTTGGGCCCAGTGGTGGCAATCGGCGTCCAGGCAGAACCGGAGGAGCACGAGCCATCTTTCGTCTCCACCCTGTAACCCGACTCGAGGGTCGTGCCGTCGTTCCAGGAAAGCGTTATGGCCGAGGAGGATATGGCGGTGGCCGACAGTTTCAGTGGCGGAGTGTCGATCACGATGCCCGACCGGACCGGCCATACTCTCTGAAGTTCCGACGCGTTCTTCGAATTGTAGAGTATCCGGCCGTTTCCCATGTGCACCACAACCGCCTGGTCCGGGAGATCCACGTTGCTCGTGGAGGACCAGTACTTGGCGTTCTTAACGTTGATGAAGGGATGCACCGCCGGCAGAGCCGGGTTGCGCCGGGAGAAGTCCGTCAGGCTGTGGAGCTCCACGCGGTTCGGGAGACGCCAGTCGCTGCAGCCGAGGAAGTTGTTGGCGTTGAGGCATTGAACATAGTTCAGCGCGCCCTGCCAGGTTTTCGCCGTGCCGGGTCCGCAGGCGGCAGGCCCCGGCGCGTTGGCGTTCCTCGTCCATATCAGTCCGGTCAAAGCGTCCCGGACCCCGCCGGTGAATGCCGTTGCCTTGAACCTTGGCACGGGCCATTTCACGCCTTTTTCGAGGGCTCCATCGTCGCCGGCGGCGTAGCTGGCGGTCTGCCCCGTCTTCCAGACATTTGCGGGATACACGCTGCTGGGGGTCCCGGACTGTCCTCCGCGCACCGGCCACACCGGGGATGGAAAGCCCTGGCTTTCGGAGAGCAGGGTGACCGCATTCCCGCCTGCCAGCAGGACGGTCCACTTGTAGTAAGTGTTGGCCGCATTGGAAGTCGACGTCAGAAACGGCTCTTCCACGGCAAAGAAGAATCCCTGCGAATTGAGCCAGCCGGCGACCTCCGTCTCCGCACCGTTCCTCAGGCTCTCGTATTCGTTGACGTTGGGAAGCCGCCAGTCCTGATAGCCCAGAAAACTGTGCGCGTTGAGGCAGGCGACCCTGGCCAGCGCCTCCGCCCAGTTGGTCACGGTGCTGTCACACACCCCGGAGATTTCCGGATCGACAACCACGGGCCAGATCAGCCCCGTGAGCCTGTCCGTCTGCGTATTATCCCCATTGTTCTTGAACCGGGTGCCGGGCCAGGCCACTCCCGCCCGATTCTCCCCGTCCTGTCCCGTGCCCGCGCAGGGGATCTCGGCTCCGCCGGTCGCGTAGCACTTTTTCTGGTTTGTCTTCGGGAGCTGGATCACTTCCGCGCGGACGTTGACCGCAACGAACATTATGCTCAAGAGTACGATCAATATGCTCATCTTCCTATTTCTGCACACGGCTTGTCCCTCCTCTTCTGAGAGCGTGTCGAATCATTCGCCGCAACCGTCGCCCCGCGAAGGGCCGGACCCCGGAGAACCGCGGAAAGATCGGATTCCCGCTTCTCTCGCGCAAAAATCCTCCGCACGGGCATATTCTTCCATTTCCTTGAGCGTTCCCGGCTAACGGCGGATTGCCGGCATGAAGATCTTTCTTTTCACTCTCGATTTCGAATCGTGCAGGGTGGACCAGGCGGCGGCGCAACCCAAGTCCCTGAGCGTGGGCCTGATGGAACCCCGCCCGCCCTGCCTCTCTTTGTGCCGGGCCCTCCGGATCTCTTCGGCCGGACACCTTTCATGCTTCGTTGTGAGCCCCCGGCTCATGAAGGTGCGTCAAAAGCAGCGGGTTCAACCCCGTTCTTCATATTAGCGTAATTTGGGCGGTTGATGATGTCAATTCCGAATCCGTTCATTACAACTTGTTCATCGACAGTCCGTGACGGTCCTGTCCCGGGGCTGCAGGGACGCTCTCACGACCTTATATTCGAACGCGCGCGGGCCGGGGGAAGTGAAGCGGGAGCGGGCTTCTTGCCGCCGCGAAAACGGCGCCTTCCTCAATGGCCGGCCAGCCCGATTTATCCATGCCCGGCCATTTTTCTTTTAGCCCTGACCGGCAGAACATAGTAATATCAACCGTTCGACTTCTTCCTCGCCTGGGGCTCGCCGCTCGCAGCCGGGACAACCCATTCAGGGAGAATCAGTGAGCATGCGGAAAACCGATACTCTCATTGGAAAGCAGATCGATCAGTTCCGACTCGACCAGTTCATTGCCCGGGGCGCCATGGGCGCCGTCTTCAAAGCGTTCGACGCGGTACTCGCCAGGACCATCGCTTTGAAGCTCATTCCCAAGGAGATCGAAGAAGGCCTGTCGGAAGCGGAAGTGTTCACGCGCGAGGAATCCAAGAAGCGCCTGATACAGGAAGCCAAGGCCGCCGGACGGCTGGCCCACCCCAATATCGTCACCATTCATTCTTACGGCGAGACTGATGAATTCCAGTATATCTGCATGGAGTACGTGAGCGGGAAGACGCTCACGCAGGTTCTCAGCGAACGCAAGCCCCTGTGCGAAGAGGAGGCCGTCTCCATTTTCGTGCAGGTGCTGTCGGCCCTTGAAGCCGCCAACAAGGAAGAAATCATCCATCGGGACATCAAACCCGCCAACATCATGATCACCGACGAGAACCGGGTGAAAGTGATGGACTTCGGCATCGCCAAGCTGCCTTCCCTTTCCATGACCGTCACGGGAATGGTCCTGGGCACGCCTTACTACATGTCCCCCGAGCAGATCGCCGGGAAGAAGGTCGATATCCGTTCCGACATCTTTTCTGTCGGGACGGTTCTCTACGAAGTCATGACCGGGGAGAAACCTTTTGTCGGGGAAAGCACCGCCACCATCACCTACAAGATCATGGCGCTCGATCCGACACCGCCCGCCGTGATCAACAGGAATCTCTCCCAGCCGATGGCGGACATCATCGTCAAGGCGCTCGCCAAGAACCCGGATCACCGGTTCCAGACGCCCACGGAAATGATGCTCGCCCTGAGAACCCTCGGACAGAGGCTTCCCGCGTCCGCGGAGGATGCCACGCTTGCCGGCACGGTGATCGGAGAACCGCGATTCGACCAGACGGTGAGGGCCGAAATACCGGAAGCCGTGAAGTCCGCCTCCCGGATCGGCTCCGTGCCGCCGGCGGGCCCGCGCCCACTGGAGCCCTCGCCGCCTCGGAGGGTTTCACTGGACCCGAGAAAGCCGGCCGAACGCGAACCGCTCCGCAGGGACGGCACAGGGGCGCGCGTGTCGCCGTCTCCCGGCCCCGCAGAGGAACAAACGGACATCCCGGTCCTGACGCTGACGCAGGGTCCGGCCGGAAAACGCGGGGCTAAGATGAAAGGGCTCGGCATAGCCCTGTTGACGATCCTCGTCGCGGTCGCGGGATTCCTCGTGTACAGGTCGTTGAGGAGTCCCGGGGTGCCGTCGCCGAGGCCCTCCATCCCCCCTCCGACGTCGCGATCCGCGCCGGTCACCACGCGCACCACCCAGCCGCCGCCGCCCACCCCGACCACGATTCCCCCGGCGACATCCATGCCGCCCCTGGACCAGCTCACACCGGGCAAGGACAAGACCACGGCTTCCGTGGAACCGCTTCTCGTCGAGGCGCAAAATCAATCCGCGAGCAACCCGGCCGAGGCGCAGAAGCTTCTCGAGGAAGCGCTCCGTCTCGATCCGAACCGGTTCGAAACCATTTTGACAATGGCGCGGCTGCAGGCATCCAGAAAGGACTATTCGGCCGCCGTTCAATATTACCGGGACGCCGTGCGCGTCAACGGCAACGCCCCGGAGGCCTATTCCGAAATGGGAGCGCTCCAACAGGCCCAGGGCGACTATGCGAGCGCCATCAGGAGTTACGAAGCCGGCCTGGCGCTGAGGCCCTCCCATCCTGACGAGCTGCTCGCGAACGTGGCATTCTGCTACGATAAGCTGAACAACCCCGATCAGGCACGGCGTTACTACGAACAAGCCCTGGAGATCAACCCCAACAACCGCGCGGCCCTCGCCTTTCTGGACAGCCTGAGTCCGACGACGACCCAGCCGAAGACTTCCATCGCATCGCCGCGAGCGCCGGACACCGACTCGCCCTCCCGTGCCGTCCGGGTGGAGGGGAAATACAACGTCGAGGGCCAGAACCCCAACGGAACATCATATCACGGCACCGCCACGATCAAGCGGAGCGTGTCCGGGTACACCGTCACCTGGAATGTCGGCGGGAAGACCTACACGGGCAGCGGTCCGCTGGTCGGCAGGACCCTCACCGTCAAGTGGCGAGGGTCCCGGGGCGCGACCGGAGCGGTGGTGTATACGGTCACCGCAACGGGCGTGCTCAAAGGGGTGTGGGGGCCGAACAGCTCGGGCCTGGAAACTCTCACGCCGATCAACTGAGCACGCGGGACGCCATTTGCCCGTCGCGCTCGCGCAAATGCCGGTTTGTCATGCCATGCCTTTTCCGAACGCCTCGATCAGGCGTACTCTCGAATCCAAGACATCCGCGATCCTGGTGCAGCCACTCCCAGGGGCCTCTTCGAAGGTGTCCCCCCGTTCGGACGGAACCGGGGCGGTCTCCGCCGCGGGCGCAACTTCGATCCCATGCCGGCGGGCACCGGCGTCTCCATGTATTTGAGGGTGAATGTTTATGTTTTTTTGCAGGATTGCCGTGTCTTGATTTGGATGGGAGAGAGCCTCCATTCGCGTGCGTCGGAGCCGACACCGGGGTGCGTTCAAGATGACACGACACCTGCCCGTCGGGAGGTGGTGCGGGCGGGGATACCCCCCCTACGGACCGGTGTGTCTGTCAGACGTAGGGGAAGGCTTTATGCCCTCCCGCCCGATGCACTCATCTCGAACGCAATTGCCCATGGCGCCTGCGTCACCACAAGGCATGAAAACAGACGCACAAGGGAGTCTGTTTTCCAGGTAGTTTTCCATGATGCTGCGATTCACCCGCGAAGCATGAAAACAGGATCACACGGGAGTCTATTTTCTATGTAACTGCAAAAAGATATGCGGCCTGTCGGCATCGGTCAATGGAGCGCTCCGCTCCATTGACCGTTTTAACCTGTTGAGTTCGACCCCGTCAAAAAGCGATCGAAGGAGCACGACGGATCATGATCAACCCGGAAAGCCTGGTTGGCAGGCAGATCGACCAATTCAGGCTGGATCAATACCTGGCAAGAGGGGCGATGGGGCTGGTGTTCAGGGCCTTCGACACCGTGCTGGTGCGCACGGTGGCCCTCAAGCTGATTCCCAAGGCCATCGAGGAAGGGCTGTCCAAGGAAGAGCTCGCCGCACGGGAAGAGGCGCGCAAAAGGCTGATCCAGGAAGCCAAGGCGGCGGGACGCCTGACCCACCCAAATATCGTCACCATTCATTCCTACGGCGAGTCGGAGGAGTTCGAGTACATCTGCATGGAATTCGTGACCGGGGAAACCCTGGCGCACATGCTGAGGGAACGCAAGGCCGTTCCCATCGAGGATGCGATTCCGATCGTGGAGCAAATACTGCTCGCCCTGCAAACCGCCAACCAGGAAAAAATCGTTCATCGGGACATCAAGCCCTCCAACGTGATGGTCACCCTCGACAAGCGGGTCAAAGTGATGGACTTCGGCATCGCGAAGCTGCCGTCCCTGTCGATGACCATCACCGGAACGGTCCTCGGAACGCCCTACTACATGTCTCCCGAGCAGATATCGGGGCAGAAGGTCGATATCCGCTCCGATATTTTTTCCCTTGGTGCGGTCTTTTACGAGATGCTGACGGGAGAGCGGCCCTTCGAGGCGGAAAACACCGCCACCCTGGCTTACAAGATCGTCCAGGTTGAGCCCATTCCGCCGAAGGTCCTGAACATCCACATTCCCTCGACGGTGGGGAGCATCATTTCCAAGGCACTCGCCAAGGATCCGACCTTGCGGTACCAGGCGCCCTCCGAGATGCTCAGGGATCTGAGGGCGCTCAAAGAGCAGCTTGCCTCCAGTAAGACGCGCCACGCCGAGGCAACGGCCCAGGGTGCCGTCCGGGAGCCCGAACGAGCCAATGCACCGCCGAAAGCCGCTCCCGGCGGTGCGGCTGGGACGTCGCATCCCGTGCCGTCCGCGCAAGCCGCGAAGCAGCCCGCGGTGATCCGCCCGCCCGAGAGCCCGCCCGCGGCTCCGACACCGGTGGTCAAGACCGTGAAGAAGGAAACGGGCGTATCCCTTCCAACGTCGGCCGCAGCCCCTCCGCCGCCTCCCGCGCAAGGTTCTCCACCTGGGAAGGAGCCTCCGGCCGATGTCGAAGCAGAGAGTTCTCCCCCGGTGGAGATGAAGGCGGCGCAAGAAGCCCGGTCCGGTTCGACGGCCACTCAACCGGCCTCCTTGAAGCGGAAAACCGCGGGACTTTCCGGACTGTCGGTCGGCCGGAAAAAGCCCTCCAGCGCGTTGCGCCTCGTTCCCGTTGGGGCGGCGGCGCTCCTGCTCGTGGTCGTCGGGTTCGTTTTCATGTCAAGAGACTCGGCCAGCCCTCCGCACGCCGCCGGTCCCTTCGCCAAAACCGCGCAGAACGCCGCTCCAGCCGCCAAGACCGAGCCGCAGGCGGTTCCGGCGGCCAAACCGGCGTCGGAAGCGGCTCCCATCGACGAGCGCGAAACACGGATGAAAGCCGACACCCTGGTTCTGCAGGCAAGAAACGTGTGGCAAGCCAACCCCGTCGGCGCCCAGAAGATTCTCGAGGAAGCCATCGGCCTGGATCCGAACAACTTCGAGGCGTACCTTCATCTGGCTCGGCTCATGACGCAGAAAAAGAACTACGCCAACGCCCTGCAGCACTACCAGAACGCCCTTCGCATCAACAACCGGGCGGCCGAGGTCTACTTCAACATGGGTTTCATTTTCCTGATGCAGGGCGACTACGACGCCGCAATGACCCATTACGAGGCATGCCGGGCACTGAACCCTCCCTACCAGGATGAAGTCCTGACGAATCTGGGCATGTGCCACCTGAAAAAGAAGAATCCCGCGCAGGCGCTGGAGCTTTTCAGACAAGCCCTGGACCTGAACCCGAGCAACAGCGTTGCCGGGAGCTACCTTGCCGGGCTTCCCGCGCCGACGCAGGATGCGTCGCCCGGGCAGGATCCGCCGGGTCCTGCATCGGCCGCGTCCACGGCGGCGCAGTCGGGCTCGCCCGGAGGCGAACAGGCGGGGAAGTCCGCCGACGCCCTGGTTCTCGAAGCCAAGGACCAGATGCAGGCCGATCCCGCCCGCGCTCAAAAGCTCCTGGAAGATGCGGTGGGCATGGATCCGAATCATTTCGACGCCATTTTCCAGCTGGCCCGTCTCCTGACTTTGAAGAAGGACTATGCGGCGGCTGCCCAATACTATCTCGCCGCGCTTCGCATCAATCAGAAGTCCGCCGAAGTCTTCTTCAACCTGGGATACATCTATTTGAACCAGGGCGATTACGATCAGGCCCAGGCGAGCTACGAATCGTGCCTTGCGCTCTCGCCTGCCTACAAGGACGAAATCCTGACCAATCTCGGAATAGTCCACTTGAAGAAGGAGAACCCGGCCGAGGCCAGGTCACTGTTCCGGAAGGCATTGGAGGCGAATCCCAGGAACAGGCTCGCTCAAAATCACTTGAACAATCTGAACAAGCAGGCGGCAAAGGGGAGCGCCTACAAACCATGAACGTCGCGGTCCCGCCTGGAGGGACCGCACAACCGGCCCGCCGGCGGAGGCCGATGGCCGCAAGGCCTTGAAAAGCCGGGAATTCCATCCTGCCCGGGAATGACGACAATGACTTTCATGTTTCGTCGTGAACCACGGGTTCGCGGCGCGTTGGATTGTGCGGGTTCGCGATCAGGATCGCAAAACAGGGGGATCTTGGGCGGGGCGGGCCGACGGGATTAACCTCGTTTCCTGCCGGGATCGCGCACGTGCAGGGAAGGGCTTTATGCCCTCCCGCCGAATGTCGCGCTCTTGAACGCAGGCCGGAAATGGAACGCAGCGGTTGCCGGCTCGATGTGAACGAGGAATCAGCGCCGAGCGGAATCGCCTGTTTCAATCGACAGTTTGCATAAGGGAAAGGAGAAATGGAAGATGAGCAAGGCCCTGAGAATCGTTTTGCTGATCCCGGTGATCGCCGCGCTTTTCTTTTGCGGATGTGCAACGACGGACCAATCGGCAAAACAGGAAAGTGCCGCGGCTCCGCCGCCGGCGGTTGAGGAACCCGAATTCATCTCCCACAAGGTCTATGCCGGCGAGACGATGGCTTCGATCGCCAAGTGGTATACGGGCAAGGAAAGCAAATGGCGTGAGATCGCCGAGGACAATCCCGGTCTGAATCCCAAGGCTCTCAAGCAGGGAGACGTTGTCAAGGTTCGAGTCTCGCTGGCGACGGTGCACACCGCGCAGCCTTCTCACTCCACGAGACCCAGGAAAGCGGCAAAAAAGAAGGCCGCCAGGCCCGGGACCGTCGAGGATGGCTCTTCCACCCCGTCCGAAGATGAGGTATTCGGACCGAAGTGAGGGCGGCCTGCCGCTCGAACGCGCGCCGGGATCGAGTGATTGCGCGGCGCGGCCCGTTTGCGCCCCCGATGAGCGGGGCCGGAATTTCGGGCTGTGTTCCGCGCGGCCTCGCCTCAAGCTCTCCCCCGTTCATGCATCGCATCACCGGGGTGAGAGTTCCCCCCTGCGATCTTCCCCCGGAGAGCCGTGCTTTTCCCGAAAACCCGTATGCACCGCCCGGTGCACCGGGCCGCCGACAGGAAAAGGTTCGCTCCCGCCGTAAACCCTCTCCCGAATGCGCCGCCACCGGTTTCGCCTGGCCTTCCCGACCCGCGGAGATTCCGGGCGAATCTGCCACAGCCGCGATTTTCATCCTTGCGACCGCGATCATAATCCTTTACTTTGGAGTCCTGATAAATCCGCGGTTCCCGGTCGTTCACCCGCATGAATACAAAGAGCTGCAGCTCTTCCGTTCGGAAGAGGCAAGGTGAAAGAGTGTTCAAGATAGCCTGCCATGGCAAATCCGACGTCGGCTTGAAGCGGACGAACAACGAGGATTCGTTTGCTGTCGAGCAGAACCTGGGAGTTGCGGTACTCGCGGACGGCATGGGGGGTGCCGCCGCAGGGGAGCTGGCGAGCCGTTTTTTCACCAGTGCGGCTCTGGAAGTCTTCTCGGCGGCAGACATGAATGATGATTCCAACAATCCGGACCCGATCAAGCGAGCCTTCATTCTGGCCAACCGGAAGATACTCGACCACGTCAAGGAAAACCCCGAGCACCGGGGAATGGGCTGCACAGCGGAACTCCTGGCCTTCAAGTGCCCCCGCTATTGCCTGGGGCACGTGGGAGACAGCCGGACGTACCTGTTCCGGAACGGGCGGCTGACGCAACTGACACGCGACCATTCCTTCGTGCAGGACCTCATGGACAAAGGCGTGATCACTCCGGAGGAGGCGCGAGTCCATCGCTTTCGGCACGTGATACTGAGGGCGGTGGGAACATCGGAATCCCTTTCCGTGGATATCATGCGAGGGGAGGTTGCCTCCGGCGACCTTTTCCTCCAGTGCTCCGACGGCCTGACGGACATGGTGGAGGACGACCTTATCGTGCAAATCCTGGCGACGGGCGACCCGCTCGGCGTCAAGGCCGAGAAACTGATCTCGGCGGCCAACACGGCCGGAGGTTACGATAACGTCACGGTGGTTTTGAGCGAGGTTGTGCCCGTCGTCTGAAGGTTCGGAGCGTTTTCCCCGCGTTCGGCAATTCCCCTTACCTGCAAGCCGGCAGGCGCCGGTCGAACTCCTTCTCCGCTTGTACGTCCGAACGGCGGCGCCCTCGACGGCCCGGCCTCCCCAAAGCCAGGCAAGATCATCCTCGGCCGGCGCAATCGGTATCCCCCTTGCTTTCCCGCCCGGGGTCACTATTTTGAAAGCACGTCGGTGCTCCGTGCCGGACGGAACGCTTTCGTGGCGAGGCGGCGGATGGGATCGTCGCTCGCGGAAAGAAGCGTGAACCATGATCACCAGTTTTTTTCTCCAGGAAGAGGGTTCAAGAGTCATCCACCGGGTGAGCCTGCCGTGCGTGATGGGCCGTGGAGAAGGGGTGGACCTTCGGTTTGCCGACCCGACCGTTTCGCACCGCCATGCCCTCATCTCGGAGGAGAACGACAATATCTGGATCGATGATCTGGGGAGTCTCAACGGCATCTACCTAAACGGTGTGAGGATCGAGGACAAGGCGCCCCTCAAACCCGGAGACACCATCCGGCTGGGACGCATGACTTTCTCGGTGTGCAGGTCTTACGAGGAAGTGGCCGGAGACACCATCGCCTTCCCGAGCCTGCACACGATGGGCGACCGCAGGCTCGATCGCCAGCGACTCAAGTGGATCTACGAAATCACCGTCGAACTGTCGGAGAAACAGGACCCTGCTTTGCTGGGAGAGAGGTTCTTTTCCCGGCTGAAGGATATTTACCGGCAGGACCAGGGCTATCTCGGCGTTTTCAAGGAGGACGGCTCGCTGGAATCCGTGTTTTCCGACGCTTCCCTCGACAGCGTGCCCGTCAGCCGGAGCATCGTCGACCGGTTGCTGCAGAACGGGGAGTCGTTCATCCTGGAGGATGCGCTCGGCGGGGAGGCTCTGAACGAGGATGCGGCAGCGCTGGAAATGAAGATCAGGTCGGCGTTGTGCGTACCCCTGCTTTATCACAACCAGATTCACGGGCTGATCTATCTCTCGCGGAGCGTTCCCGGCGCGTACAGCCACGAAGACCTGGAATTCCTGAGAACCGTCTCGTGCGTCCTCGCCCCGATGGTTGAAAACGCGCGCCTCTGGGCCGAGATCAAGGGCCTGTATGCCTCCACCGTGGATAGCCTCAAGGAGACCCAGTCGCGGTTGATCGAGGTGGAGCGGGCGGCCGCCTATGCACGGCTGGCCCAGGCCATGGCGCACGAGATAAGAAACCCTCTCATGGTGATCGGCGGGATGGTGAGGAGGATGCGGCGGCCGGCCCCGGATGATCCGGAAGGAGCCGGGATGCAGGCCGTTATGAGCTCCGTGGAAAGAGTCGAGACCGTCCTCAGGGAGGTGGACGGCTTCGTCAAGCTTCCTCCTCCAACCAAGCAGTTGAGAAAGATCGATTCCCTCATCCTCGAGGAAATCCGGCAGCACGATCGGGACTGGAAGGAAAAGGACATCCGCCCTCAACTGGTGGTGGGCACTTCGCACCTGATGATTCCCATCGACGATACCCTCTTCCGGAAGGCATTGTCCCTGATCTTCAGGGAATCCCTGTCCAACGTCCCCCGCGGATCGGATTTGAGAATATCGATCCGGGACCGCGGCGGCGAGCTCGAAATCGAAATCGGCCGTCGGGCCGACAGGACGGTCTACTGCGAGGCTTTCGATCCTGCCCTTCAGCACAAGCCATGGGTCCTCGACCTGTTCCTGAACATGGGCCACAAGATCATCGCCGACCAGGACGGGAAGCTTCTTCTGGATCGACACTCCAGCTCCGTATTCCCGATGGTCATCCGCTTGCCGAGGATCGTAAAACCATAGCAGGCTCCGCGCCGCTCCCCGCATAGCGGGAACGATCGTCTCCAAGGCGGGTGGGGCGGACGGAACCCGTAACGTTCAGGAAGTGAGCGCTCGATGGACGAGCCGATCACCATCGATGGTTCCATGGGAGAAGGTGGAGGACAGGTGCTGCGCACTTCTCTCGCCCTTTCCATGAGTACCGGCAGACCTTTTCGCATTGTCAACATCCGGGCGCGTCGCAAGCACGGCGGCCTGCTCAGGCAACATCTCACCGCCCTCAACGCGGCCGCGGAGGTGAGCCGGGCCAGGGTGGACGGGGCGGTCCCGGGCAGTGTCGAGGTGACGTTCGAACCAAGAACCGTGCTCCCGGGCTCGTACCGATTCTCCGTGGGAACGGCCGGCAGTGCGACCCTGGTGCTCCAGACCGTGCTGCCGGCGCTTGCAGCCGCCTCCGCGAAATCCCGTTTGGTGCTGGAAGGCGGAACACACAACCCTTGGGCCCCACCCTTCGATTTCCTGGAGAGAACCTTCATCCCGTTCCTGAAACGCATGGGACCGGACGTGTCCTGTCAGCTGGAAAGACCCGGGTTCTACCCTGCGGGCGGCGGGCGCTTCATCGTCGAGGTCTCTCCGGTCGCGATGCTGTCGCGGGTCAGCCTGCTCCATCGCGGCCCGATCAGGCGGAGCGGGTGCCGCGCCGTGGTCGCCCACCTGGACATGAACATCGGGCACCGGGAAGTCGGCGCGGTGTGCAGGGGATTGGGCTGGAGCCCGGATTGCGCGGAGGTTACGGCATGCCCCGAGTCCACAGGTCCCGGCAATGTTCTGATCGTTGCGATCGAAAGCGAGCACATCACCGAGATCTTCACCGGTTTCGGAGCGCGCGGGGTGCCTGCCGAACGGGTCGCCGCGGGAACCGTCGCGGAAGTGCGACGATACCTTGCGGCCGGAGTGCCGGTGGGGATGCACCTTGCCGATCAGATACTCCCGCTGCTGGCCCTGGCGGGCGGCGGATCGTTCCGGACGGTCGCCCCGTCGCCCCACACGATGACGAACATCGATGTGATCGAGCGGTTTCTGGACGTCAGGATCGAATGCGCTCGCCTCGCCGATGATATTTGGGAAATCACCGTTGAACACGCACGCGGCCTCGAATCCGGGACCCAAGGTTGAAATCGCCCGGAACAACGAGGGCCGTCGACGAATGCGCCGCAAAGGATGATCGATGGTGACGATCCGGGATCTCCTGAACCGAATCCGCTGGGACCGGGAATTCGGGGCGGGGTTCTTCGAGTTGGGATACCTGGACCACGTGGAGCACGCAATCGTCCGCGTGCCGTTCGGGAATATCTCTTTTGAAGAAGGGGACTCGTTCTCGTTTCACCTGGAAAAGAAAACGGGGGAAACCCTCACCATTCCCCTGCACCGGGTCCGGGAGGTCTATCGGAACGGCATCCGGATATGGCAACGGCCAGGCGGGTGATCGACGGAGCCGGCTGCGCAACGGTTCGCCGGAAAATGCCTCCGGCGGCGGCCGTGCGCCCAATCCGCTCCTATTTCGTATGACCGGGAAGCTTGAGGGTCGTGCAGCTCTTCCCGGGCGCGCAGGTCCGGGTCGTGGCGCTGGGAGATGAATCCCGTCCCGATGAAGAACCGGACGAGCCCATGGCATAATTCACGCTGCTCATGACCCGCTCCAGATCGTCGCCCTGGCATTCCTCGCACTTCATGTCGATTTCCCGGTCGGAACCCGTCATGATGAATTCCTGGATATGTCCACACTTGGTACAACGAAATTCATAGATCGGCATGATCTCTCCTTTGCCCTTTCCGCCGGACGCCCGGCGCCCCCCTTGGCCGCGGGGGATCGCGTGTTCGAAGAAGGCGGCCGGAACCCCGGCGAGAACCGGGGGGGCGCTGAAATGTGCCCACAGGGACCGTGGGTGCGACGCGGTTTTCTTAACAAATGGGATGAAACGTGTCAATCCGCGTCACGCGCATGTGGGCTTGCGGTTCCGAAGAACCCGGCTTGCATCTCGCCGCGGGTGGGCGGCTCACAATGGAATGTGAAGGCGGTTTCCGTATCCCGGGCGATAGGGTGAAGCGTGAAATAGGTCCTATTAAACGCATAGGACCTATATGCCCATCCCTCCCGCCGGGGAGGAGAAGGAGGGAAGGCCAGGCACAAAACCGGAGCGCGCCACCGTTTTCCTCGGCCAAGATGGTTTATCTCGAGCCGGGGATGGGGTACAATGGTTCACCCGTCGATTTCACGGGAAAAACATCCAGGAGAAGAACCCTCTCATGAGTGAAACCGAGCAGAATCAAACCATTATCGACAGCCATCCCACCGAATGGGGTGAAGCGGATTTCCGGAGAAACTGGTCCCAGTTCCTGCAGATGCTGGTCGGTGAGAATGAAAACGCGCTTCCGTTGAAACGCGTCCAGTACCAGGTAGAGCAGAGCCCCATCTACAAGGAAGTGCTGGTCAGGTGGTCCGGGTTGAGCGGGGCGGAGCGGCTGGGCGCGTGGAAAAGACTCCTTCAGGCCGCCGAGGAAGTCTCTCGCGAGGTACTTCCGGCGTGCGTCCAGTGCGGGTCCTGCTGTCGCAAGGGAAGCCCTTCGTTGCAGCTCGAGGATCTCGAACTGCTTCAAACCGGCAGGATCGCATGGAACCAACTGGTCACTCTGCGCCGCGGTGAACCGGTGCAGTCGCCTTTTGACCGGAAGCCGTTCTTCCTCCTGGATGAACGCATCAAAATACGCGAGCGGGCCAACACGCAGGAGTGCGTCTTCTTCAACGCCGATACATGCCTGTGCGCCATTTACGCGGACCGGCCCGTCCAATGTCGGGCGCAGGCATGCTGGGATCCCGCTCCGGCGCAGGACCTCGCGAAACAACCCTATCTGACCCGCCGGGACATTTTTAAGAACGTCGACCTGCTGCTCGAAATCATCGTAGAGCACGACAAACGATGCTCTTTCCGGAAATTGAACGATGCCTTCGACCGGTTGATCGAGACCAAAGGCGAGACGGTCGGGGAGGTTCTCGAAATCTTGTCCTACGAGGAACACTTCCGGAACTTTATCGGCGAAAAACTGAAAGTGCCCTCCGGCCAGGTCGAGCTCGTGTTTGGAAGGAGTTTCACCGACCTTGTGCCGCTTTTCGGTTTCAGAGTCATCGAAGAGCCGGACGGCAGCCGGTGCCTGGTTCCCGAGACCGCCTGATACAATTTTGTGTTCAAGATGAACGCATTGGGCGGACGGGCATAAAACCCTCCCCTTGTCTGTTGGCTATGACGGCAGGGGCAAGGGTATTGGGACCGTGGGCTGCGCTACCGCGCATCCCACCCATAGTGTCTCACGCGACGGCGCTACGTCTTTTCACTCTGATTCTTCCCAACAGCAAGCCGCAACACATCCTCCCACCTCGCATCTTATTCGTTGCGGCGTCGCGGCGTCGCGTGAGGCTCATTCAAAAACAAAAAGCCCACAGCCTGAAACACCTTTCCCTTCTTGTGTCTGACCCGCACATCGGTCCGTACACGGGGGGATCTCCGCCCGCATCACCTCCCGACGGGCAGGTGTTGTCTCATCTTGAACGCACCTCAGTATGACCCGTTGCCGGGCTTCGCATGCCCTCCGACGGACGGCTATTTTCGGTCGGGCTTGACCCAGGTTCCAACCCCCGCGTAGTCCTGAACCACGGCCTTCAGTTCCTTTCTGAGCTGTAGGAACCGGTCTTTCATGCCCCGGAGCCATTCCGCGTGCTCGAGGACGCTCTCGCGCGTGTGGAAGAGCGGGTGGTCCCCCGGCTGCGTGGCGACTGTGAGCCGTCCCTCCCGCCACTCATAGGACCCGGAACTGCTGCACAACAGGCACCGGACCCGCCCGTCCGGAAGAAAACGGAACGAGTCGGCGCCGCACACCGAGCATGCCGGAACACCGGCAACGCGGTCCTCTTTCCCCGGTTTTTCAATGGACTGCGCCAGGCGCCTCGCCTCCGACCGCCCTTTCTCTCCCAGCAGGACTTCGCCGGGCAGCGCCCCGTAGAGAACCGTCGAACCGCGCAAATCCCCCATCGTGAACTTGACGAAGCCCTCCACGGCCAGCTTGGTGCGCCCTTCCATCCCTTCGATGCCGGCAATTGCGGCGGCCACCGCGGGCTTTCCCCAGAGTGCGGCCACGTGTCCGTAAAAGGCGAGTCCCCTGTCCAGGAAGCGCTTCAACCCGGCATTGGCATCGAGCAGGTAGGCGGGGGAAACAACCGCATAGGCGCTGCACTCGAGCAACGCGTCCAGGGCGATGTGGAAATCGTCGTCCTGAATGCACTTCATTTCGCCGAACAGGCACTGATAGCAGGCTCGGCAGGGGCGGATGTCCATCTCGGGCAGGCGCATCAGCCGCAGCTCCCAATCGCCGGACAGCTGCCGGTAGATCTCCTTGACGAGTATTTCCGAATTACCGTGCTTGCGGGGTGAGCCGATGATGCCGAGCAGAATGGAAGAGGAGCCCATAGATGATCCTTCGCGGGGTTAGCGTGAACGAACCTCCAAAAAAAAAGCCAACCGGAGGGGCTAGGACCGGTTAGCTTTTGAGGAGGAAAGAGTTGGTTTCTCTTGCACCCAGAATGCTATGCAAGATAGATGCCATAAAACCCTTTCCTGCCGCATCCTCTTCCCTTGCGGCTTTACGCCATGCTTCACGATACCTGAGCCGTACGCATTGTGCGCCGGAATCACGCCATCCGGCCCGAAATCACGCCTCAATCACGCCATAATCGCGTCATCCCTCGTGCCGATTCCCCTGCAAGGTCTCGCAACAGGAGATCAACCGAGGGTTTCCCGCAGTTCCTCGATTTCGGTGATCGGACTTGTGCAGGCAAATTTTTCGCAGATGTAGACGGCCGGATTGCCGCCCGGAGCGACGAGCCCCGCGGTGTACGGGGCGAGCTCGGCCAGCCTGGCTCCGCTCTCCGGGGTCCCGCGAAGGAGGACCACGGTGTTGGGCACAAAACCGCTCCCGACGATCTTCATCATTTCGGCGGTGGTTGCGTTGTCGGGAGACCCGGCGATCACGACTTCCCGGGTCGGGCCGGCGGCGAAATCGACGGCATGGAGAAACTGGGTGTAAGCGGAAGGATAATCTCGAACCGTTTCGGAGAATCTACGGAGCAGCCGGTCCGCTTTCTCCTCGAACCGCACGGCGCCGACCATGCGCCCGAGGCGCAGGAGGTTCAGCGCCGCCGCTGAATTGCTCGAGGGCACCGCGCCGTCGTATATTTCCCGTTCGCGCACGATGAGGTTCTCCCCGTCGTTGGCGGTGAAAAAGAACCCTCCCTCGGCGTCATCCCAGAACAGGTCGATCATGAGATCCTGGAGCTTCACGGCCTCCTCAAGGTACCGGACGTCGAAGGCGGCCTCGTAGAGCTCGATCAACCCCCATATGAAGAAGGCGTAATCGTCCGCATAGGCCTGGATCGCGGCTTCGCCTTTCCGGTACCGGCGATGGAGCCGTCCGGAATCCCTTCGCATCCTGTCGAGGATGAAATCTGCGGCGCGTGAAGCGGCCAGGGCGTATGAACGGTCTCCCAATGCCCGAGACCCTTTGCTCAGGGCGGCGATCATCAACCCGTTCCAGGAAGTGAGGATCTTGTCGTCTTTCAGCGGGTGCACACGTTTCCGGCGGGCTTCGAACAACAGGCGCCTTCCCTTTTCGAGCAGGTCCTCAAGATTCCCGATTCCCGGCTCATCCCGGTCGGAAAGGGAAGCCTCGATCTCCGCAAGGTGGGGGATGCTCCGCCCGTCCTCGAAGTTGCCCTCCGGAGTGATGTCGAAGAACCGGCAGAACCTTTCCCCGATTTCATTTCCCAGCAGGGCATTCACCTCCGCCGGGGTCCAGACGTAGAAACGGCCTTCCACCCCTTCGCTGTCGGCGTCTTCGGCCGAGTAGAAACCGCCGTCCGGATCCGTCATGTCGCGCAGCACGTATTCGAAGATCTCGCGCGCAACCCGGCCGTGGCGTTCCCTGCCCGTAACCTGGAAGGCCTCCAGGTAGGCCAGGGCCAGCATGGCCTGGTCGTAGAGCATCTTCTCGAAGTGGGGGACAAGCCATTTTTCATCCACGGAGTAGCGGTGAAAGCCGAAACCGACCTGGTCGAAGATCCCGCCGTCCCGCATGCCGTCGAGTGTTTTCTCGACAATGGCAAGGGCGTCGGACCAGGGATTTCTCCGGTGCCACCTGAGAAGAAAAGTGAGATGGTGGGGGGTGGGGAACTTCGGTTTGGAACCGAAACCGCCCCAGGTGGCGTCGAAGGCCCGGCTGAGCCGGCTATAGGCCTCTTCCAACACCTCGGGTCCGGGGAGGGAGCCGACGGTTTGGGCGGGCCTGGGCTGAATCGACTCGGTGATCTGCCGGCCAGCCTCCAGGAGCCGTTCGCGGTCATTTTTCCACATGTGCACGATGCGCCGGATCACATCCGTGAAACCGGCCATCCCCAAGCGGGCGTGCTTGGGAAAATAACTGCCCGCAAAGAAGGCGTTTTTCTCCGGTGTCATGAAGACGGACAGAGGCCATCCGCCGCTCCCGAGCAATGCCTGGCACACGGTCATGTAAATTTGATCGATATCCGGCCGTTCTTCGCGGTCGACCTTGACGGCCACCACGTGCTCGTTCAACAGCGCCGCCACTTCCTCGTCCTCGAACGACTCCCGTTCCATGACGTGGCACCAGTGACAGGTGGCATACCCGATGGAGAGGAAGACGGGTTTGTCTTCCTCTTTGGCTTTCCTGAAGGCTTCCTCCCCCCAGGGGTACCAATCCACCGGGTTGTCGGCATGTTGCAGCAAATAGGGACTCTTTTCCGCACTCAGACGATTTGGCATCAGCATGACTCCGGCGTGTTCGATTCGAAGATCACGGAGACACGGAAGGGCCGCGAGGCTTTTCCTTCCGGAGGCTCCTCACGAGAGCAGGACGGGGATACGGGACAGGGAGAGCTCGAAAGATGATGTCGCAATGAACGGGCAAATCAGCGCGGGGCCTTGGACCCCGCGGAACCCTCGAAGGCGCACTTGCTGAAATCGACCTCTTTCTTGCATCCCGGGCAGATCCGCGGCCGGTCGAATTCGTCCGAGAAGATCTCGAGCGTCTTCCCGCATTCGGGACATTTGCATTCAAACGAGCTCAGGTTCTTGAAACTCTCCCATCCCGGGCAACTTCTTGGAGTACTCATCCTTCCCCTCCCTGAGAGCCGCTGCAGGGCGGTCCCGGCCGGGGACCCGCCTCCGCGCGGTCCTGCAACGATCGGTTCAACCCTGGTCTTTCTCTTCCACTTCTTCCACGTGCAACCTGCCCTTGTGCTTCGTCCCGCAACTCGGGCACAAAACCTCGATCTCCGTCTCCGGGCCGGCGTACTTCGCCCTCATCTCCTCCGAAGGAACAAACGATACGTCCCCGCACGCACACTGGGGACACTGCCCTCTCACGACATGCCTGATCTTTTTCGCCATGCTCATTCACCTCTCTGAACCTGATGGTTCGAAACTCACCCTCAGCCATCCGCCGGGGCATCCGCCCTCGACAACGGACACGCCGACGCGAGGACGCTCCGGCCGGCCTACTTCACTTTCTGCAGTTCACCGATGAGCGTCTCCAGATTCGGCCGCTCGTTGATGTCATGGATGTCGATGTACCGCACGATTCCCTGTTTATCGATGATGAAAAGCGCCCGTTCGGACACTCCGCCGGAACGAAGCACCCCGTATTCCCCGGCAACCTGTCCGTGAGGCCAGAAGTCGGACAGGACCGGGAACCAGACACCCCCCATCTGTTCGGTCCACGCATACAGCGTGGCGATGTTGTCCGTGGTGATCCCGATGATCGTCGCGTCGGCGGCTTCGAACAGGCCTTTCACGATATTGTAGCCCGGCCATTGCTCCGAACAGACCGGCGTCCAGGCGGCCGGGACGAAGGAGATGACCACGTTCTTCTTCCCCAGAAACTGGTGCAGCGAAACCGGTTCCCCTGAAAGGGAAGGGAGCGTGAAATCGGGTGCCTTGTCCCCTACTTTGAGCTTGGGTTGGCTGTCGACGGGCTTTAGTTTCTCCCCCTGGAATATCCTGCCCTGAAACTGCTCCGAGAGTCCGATGGCGCTCGACGCCAAACCCAGCAAGGCACAGCAGGCGACGAGCGCGACAACGCGCGAGGTCATTGGCTTTTTCATGGCATCACACCCCTTTCCCCGAGGCGGGCTTGCTCAAAATCTTTTCGAGAAACTGCCCGGGGTCTCCGATGGCTCCCACTTGGGAGTATATGACGGAATGGGTTTTGTCCGGCTTGATCCTGATCACGATAAAATAGGGCGTCCTCACTTCTCCCAGCCGTTTGTGAATGGAAAAATCCGTATCGGGGAAGAGAGGGAACGCGATCCGGTAGAGGTCTCGAAAGGCGTTGACTTCGAACTGCGAATTGCCGGCGCCGATCCCGATGATCTTTACCTTATCCTTCAAATCGGGCCGATTTGCAATGATTTGATAAAGCTCATTCACCGCCGGAGCTTCTTTTTGACAAAACGGGCAGTACATGCTGAAGATTTCGACGATCACGACTTCCGCCCGGGTTTCCGGAATCTTAAAGGAAACCTTTTCCTTGAGGCCCAGATATTGGACTTCCTCCATCCTCTGCGGCGGCGGCAATACGATCTCGGGCAGGACTCCTCCCACGCCGGGGGGGCCGCCCGCGGCCCGGCAATCGGGGACAAAGGCCATGCCGGCGGCAATGGCCAAGATCATGAGCCACACTGCTCCATACCCTCTCTGATTCATCTCCCGTCTCCTTCCGTCGGCTCTTACTTCCCGGCGCCGCCGGTCCTTGAATCCAGCCAGTCCTGCATGTCCCTGACGTTCTTCGACATGCTCCACCTTCCATCGGCAAACACCCCGTAGTCGGCTCCGCTCATCGCCGCGGAAAACCGGGTTGAATTAGCATAGAATAACCATTGTTCCACCCATTTCTTCTCGATGACCTCGTCAAAAACGCTGCCCTTTTGCGCGAGCCCTTTGGCCAAACCCTTCTCCCACGCGGTCATGACCATCCGCGTGGCCGTCAGGGTCATGGCGTCCGTAACCCGCAACGTATCGACGAACCGCGCCCAGTGGCCGTCCACCCAGCCGCGGCTGTGGCAGGAAAGACACAGCTTCTCCATCCTCGCCTTCCTCTTGTCCTGTTCCGCCGCATCGATCAGGAAACCGGCTGCGGGCTTCCCGTCAAAACTGGTCGGCAGAGGCAGCCCCTCCGCGTTCCGGATGATGCTCGTGTCCGGGGATTTGGGGTGGGCGTGAGAGTAGATGAGGCCGAATATCCGCCATGGCAGGCGATCGGAGACCCCGTGCGAACGCTGCGAAATCACCTGTCCATCCGGGCTGACGACCAGGCTCATGTGGCAGGCGGCGCAGGTTGGAGCGGTAAAATCCTTTCCGACCGTCCAGGGAACGTTGTGGAAGTTCCATTCCTTCTCCGCGGAGGCATACACATTGCCGTGCTTGCTCACCGAATAAACCTTGTAGGCGGGCACGTCCGGTCCTTTGTGACACTGCGAGCAGGTCGCCGGTTTTCGCGCCATTTCGATGGAAAACTGATGGCGGGTGTGGCAGGAAGAGCAGCTCCCCTTGCTGCCGTCGGGGTTGATCCGCCCCACTCCCTGGTTGGGCCAGCCCGTGAGCACGGGGAACTCCATGTCCCCCATTTCCGTGGAACGAGACACTGTGCCCGCGACCTCCACCACCGTTCCATGACAGGCAAGACAGGAATCCTCGTCCGTCGTCCTCTCGGAGGGGCGGGCCGTCAGTTTGCCCTTTTCCATGACCTGCACGCCGTTGATGGAGTCCTTGAGGTCCCGGTAGAGGCTGTTCGCGGTGAGGTCGGCATAGGCATGGGCCATGAGGTTTTCATTGTACTGGTTCCGCTCCACGGGGTGGCAGACCGCACAGTCCGCGGGACTGACCACCGGATGGATGCGATATCCCTGGTGTTCGACGCCGTCTTTGTGATCGTCGGGATTCAGCGTGTGACATTCCGCGCATCCCACGCTGCTTCCGCCGAGCTTTTCAGGAACCTTCTCGAAGGAGACCCGCCGCTCCAGAGCCCCCTTCCCGGCGGCATCCGCCGGGCTGACCCGGGCATGAGCGGATCTTTCCCAGTCCGCCACAATCCCGGGCGTTACCGTTGCGTGGCATTCCATGCACGCCCGGGAATCGGCGCTCAAGTCGGCGCAGACACCTGTTCCTCCCTCCAACACGAGGAGCGTCGGCAACATGCCCAAAAAAAACCAACCCCATGCCGCAAGGCTGATCGTCCTCCGGTTTCCTCCCAAAAAACCAGCCATCCGTCCCTCCTCCACCACTCACCGGGAAACCGACTCCATCCCATCGACAAAACGGGAGCCGTCCATGCGCCGATCTCCCCCGCGAGGCCGGGAATGCAAAAAATGCCCGCAAACAACGGGCGGGATCGAACCTTGGCGCTGCTCCGGCTCCGAGCGGGGAAAAAGCATTTCGACCCTGTGGGGACCGTGCCCGTCTTCGATGCGCCAAGCTGTGAAAAGCGCCCCCCGGCCTGCAACACACGGCGCCGGGCACAAACGGCACGGTTTGGAACTGTTGGATAAAACTTACCTTAAAAGATGGCGGCAGGAAAGGATAAACCCCTTATCCCCGGTCTCTTTCCTCCGGGGACCGACAGCCCCGGGAATCGGGGCATCCCCGCAGCACCGGAGCGCCCCGGATGATGCCCTTCCGGCAACGATCAACTGAAGGCGCCCGCACCGTCGAGCCCGGTGGAGCTGGTTTCCATGAACCAGTGTTCGGGATCGACGTAGTAGAACTTCAGGTCCGCCAGCAACCGATAATGCTCGCGCTCTTCCTCGATGAGGCGCTCCAGGAACCTGCGCTCCTCCTCATCGGCGGCGCGATCGAGGGCTCCGGTGAAGAAGGAGATGCTCGCGTCTTCCATGCGCATTCCGGCTTCAATGGCCGCCACATCATCGAAACAGGCCCGAGTGACCTTTTCCTTTTCCGAGGCGATCTTTCGCAGCAGGGATTTCTTTCCCGCCGCGTCGATGGCGGACAAACCGCAGGACTCACCGCCGGCCCGACCCGCCTTCGCCTCTTCATAGGCTTTCCGGATGATTTCCATGTGCTCGGTTTCCGCATCGAGAAGCATCCTGAACGTCGCCACTCCCACCTGGTCCGGGCAGGTCTTCATTGCCTTCGTATACAGCTCCCGTTTTTTTTCCTTCAATTGCAGGGCAGTGCAATACATGTCCCGCGTCACATCCAAATGTCCCATCTTCGACTCCTTCCTATCGCGACCCATTCCCTGAACCGAAAAGGGCGTGTCGCGCAAACGATTCCCGCGGCCTGTCTCCGGCGCCCGGCCGGAAAGCTTGTGCCGCAATGGCCGGGCAGGACCTGTCCGCTTGGGGAATTGTGTTTTTCAATTAAGCGTCCTCCGTACAAATAATAATATTCATCTAAGAACGTATATCTAATCTGTCACCACCCTTCATTATAAATTAAGAAAATTTTTATTTTTCCGTTTGCCATCAGATTGCTTGAAGCAAAACTCAATAGCGGGTACACGATGGACATGGAATCGCTTGCCGCGGGGGAGAAACCCGACCCGGCCTCATGCCTTTGCGGGAGTGCCCCTCAGCCGAACTTGCGTTCGAAATGGTGATACATACGGGAGGGCATAGAGCCCTCTCTTTGCTGCGTCCGACTGGCACATCGGTCCGCAGGGGCAGGATTTATCCCGGCCCGCGTCACCTCCCGCCGGGCAGGCGTTGTGTGACCTTGAAGGCACCTCGGTGTGAGTTCCCTCGCGGACCGGGGGACCGTCGGCCGTTTCGCCGTTCTCTAAAGGAAGACGGGGATCCGGCCGACTTAAGGAAAGGGGATGCGGAGCATGGCCCTCACGGCCCGCGGGGTTTCGAAGCCCCTGGTTCAAAACCGGAATCAGATGTCGTGGCTTGCGCTGATTGGAGTTTGGCTGGAGATCGTTGATGTGCAGTTTATCTTGGTTAATACAAGAAAATTAATTTTCTGCAAACCAAGTCTCAAACTGCTTTGAGATGCATGTTTTTGCTTGCTTTTCCTGTTTTAGCCACTTACGATTGAGCCAATCGTTTGGAAAAGGCAAACTATTCGAAAGACTGGGACGCAAAGCTTCTGGCCTAAGTCCAAAAGGATATGGCAGCAGAGCCGCCGAGCGAGCACGGTATGAACGACTTCTTCAGCGCATCGCACATCATTATCGGAAAAAGCGGAAAGATGTGCCATGATGCCGTCCTCGCCATTCGGTCAGTTTTCTCATCGGAATACAGCACCAGGACCTTGCGGCGGTCTTTGCATCCCGGGATAAGGATCATGAAGGGAAGCTCATCGGTTCCCGCCATGCTCTCATATAGGATGAGCGGCGGGAGGAGAATTGTTATCCGTTTTTTTCTTTCAGATGCACAGCGGTGATCGACATGCGGAAGAAAAATGAAGGTTTTACCCTGGTTGAGCTGATGGTGACCGTTACGTTGCTGGCCTTCTTCGGGCTGGTCCTGGCGAAGACCGTCGGCACGAGCAGTTGGCTCGCGCACTACCGACTGAAGGGGGCCGCGCGGGACCTTGCATCGAGCCTGGAAAAAGCGCGTGCAAATGCGCTCAAGGAGAACAGGGAGTGGGGGGTCGCATTCGATACCGGCACCAACACCTACGCACTCCAGAGCAGCGGGGTCGACCGCAAAATGGACACTGTCGCGGACAACACCACGCCGGAAGGGAACGTCAGCCTTGCCGCTTACAAGAACGGCATTAAGTTCGGCCGCGGCGGGGTCTCCACGCCTCCTTCCATGGGGACCATCGGCAGTGACGTCACGTTCCCCGGAAACCTCGTCACTTTTGACGGTCGAGGGCTCCCGATTTTCGGTCAGCAGGGTTTCTGCTACCTGTCCAACGATGAGGGGGCGGTGTACGCCGTGGGCGTGCTGCCCTCGGGCGTGGTCAGAGTGCAGAGATGGACGGGAACGACCTGGAAATAGATCGGGAGCGGAATGAAGGGCTTGGGCTCTCCGGCGGCATGCGGGGCCGTTCCCGGTTGGTGGGTCCGCCGCCGGCGGGAGAGGGGTTTTTCTCTCCCCCGCACGGTCAACGGTTAAAGTCTCGATGAAGATGGGACACAAGTCATGATTCGCAGACAAAAAGACGGTTTCACCCTGGTCGAGTTGATGGTTGCGCTGGCATTGTCCGGGCTGGTCATTGCGGCGGTGTACAAGACCCTTTCCTCGCAGCAGAGGGTCTACACCGCGCAGGAGCAGGTCGTTTCCACCCAGCAGGAACTGCGAGCCGGCATGGAGTGCGTGGTGAGGGACCTGCGCATGGCCGGCTACAACCCCCACTCCATAGAAAGCACTTTCGGCATCAGCGCGGTGGCGGCCGGCTCGATCACGTTCGCCACGGACTACGATGGGGACGGCATCCGCAATATCACGCCCCCCACTGTCAAGACCGACCCGAAAGTGGAGCTCATTTCCTACGTCTGCAGCTCAGCCGGCCTTGAGAGACGGGAAAACAACGTCGCGTACAACCAGGCGACGCCGTCCACCTACGGCTACCTCCTCGCCGACAACGTCGTCGCCCTGGACCTGGTCTACCTGGACAGCAACGGCGCCGTGCTGGCGCTGCCGCTCACATCATCCACGCAGCTCGCCGCGATCACGGCCGTCCAGATCACCATGGTGGTCAGAGCCGGAACGAAGGAAAAAGGCTTCAAGGACACCACCCAGTACAAGAACCAGCAGAACACGGTAATATTCACTCCGGCGACATCCCCGGACCCGGATGAGGTAAACCGCCGCCACCGGCTGCTCACCACCACCGTGTGGTTGCGCAACTAACGGGAGGGACCAAGACCATGAGAAGAATCTCGCAGAGCCGCCGTGAAGGATTCACGCTGGTCGAAGTACTGGCGGCGGTGGTGGTTTTCGCATTCGGGGTGCTCGCCCTCTATCGGCTGCAAAGTGCCGGCGTGCAGAGCAACACCTTCTCCAACGACCTGACGCAGGCCATCACCCTGGCCCAGGACAGGATGGAGCTGCTCATGTCCCTGCCCTACAACAACAGCGACATCCGGCAGAAGGACAACAACGGGGACGGCGTGAGCGGAATCGACAAGACCGTCGACGGGAGCGGCAATCCCATTTCGGACGGCAACGCCACAGTGGGCAAATTCAACATATACTGGAACGTCGTTCCCAAGGATCCGTTCAAGCTCGTTTCGTCCGACGATGAGACCTCCCCCAAGCGAATCCGGATCATCGTCAGGTGGCAGCGGGGAGACAGGAGCTGGCATTCCGTGTCGCTGGAATGCATCAAGCCGGACATTATCTGATTCCCGTCACGTCGCGGATTCGGAAGCAGGAGACATGACCGTGAAAAAGCTCAAGGAAGAAAAAGGTTCGGCCCTGGTCATCGCGATTCTCGTGATCGGCCTGCTGGCCGTTATTGCCATCAGCACGACTCAGACGAGCCGGGTTGAGACCCGGATCGCCCGGAACGACCGTCTCTACAAGACTTCTTTCTTCCAGGCGGACGGCGGCGTCGAAACGGGAATCGTCCTGGTGGAAGAAGCCATCGAGGAGAGAGGGCTGAAGACGGACTGCACTTCGGAGCCCTGCGCCTTCGACAACGTGGCCATCCGGTACAACACCGCATCGGACAATTCCACACGTTTTTACCTGAACGCGACGCCCGGATCGCGCATCCGTCCTTGCGATCCCGTTGCAAACCCCACGGGATGCACGGACACCGACGGTTGGCGGGATGTTTTCTATTATTCGACCGGCACCCAAACCGTGCCCACACTGGTCTCCGGCCAGACGTCGTGTTCCGATCCCAATCCTCCGTCCAATTGCGTGCCCGTCACCCAGTTGAAGTTCGGCGGCGACACGTCCCTTTCGACCGGCGGGGCGATCCAGATGATCGCCGGCTACGAAGGCAAGGGGAAGAGCTCGGCGGGCGGCGGGGCATGGATCGTCTACGCCATCCGTTCGCGACACCAGGCGATGGACAACAGCGATTCCACGGTGGCCTGCAATTGGAAGCACGTCATGTGACGGCAAGGGCGGAAATGTTTGCGGGAATGTAATCGCGAGCCGTCAGGCAAAGCCGGGGATGATCTCGACGGGGCCCGGCCGCCGCGCAATCGGCGCCTGATCCGCTTGCCTCGTGCGCTCCGTGCGCACCGAACGGGAAAAAACGCTCCCCGCGCCGGGGAGACCGTCAAAGTGATCATTCTGTTTCCGGTGGAGACAGCGGGGGTTGCCCGCACAGGGACCTCCGACGTGTCGGATTTCAATTTGTTCCTAAAACAATGGGGATAAAGCCGATGTTTAAGAAAGCAACCGTTGCGATTATTCTGGTGATGGCAATTTGCCTCTCGAGCACGATTTTCTGTCCGAACGTCGCCAGGGCGGAAACGATGGGCGATTACAGTCTCATCCCTCCATTCGTCACGGCCGGCGCTTCCCCCCTGGTCATGCTCGTGCTGGGCCGGGACCACAAGCTCTACTTCCCGGCGTACAACGACGCCATCGATCTCGACGCGGACGGCATCATCGAAACGCATTTCAAGCCGAGCATCGAGTACTATGGATATTTCGACAGCAACAAATGCTACAGCTACAACTCCAGCGCTTCACCCAAGCGCTTCGATCCGTACGGTCCCGCCACCATGCCCGGCAGGACCTGCGACGGTTCCCACTGGAGCGGCAACTTCCTCAACTACCTGACCATGTCGCGCATGGACTGCATGAGGAAGGTGTTCTACGGTGGCTACCGTGTGGTGGACACCACGTCGGAAACCGTGCTCGAGCGGGTCCTGCTCCCGATGGACACGCACTCCTGGGGCAAGGAATACTGCAGCATCGCCCACGACGGCTACGACATCACGCAGTACACTCCCCTGTCGCTTCCCACCGCGGGTTTCCGCCACCTGTTCGCAAACACCACCCCGTCTTCCGCGGGTGATCCGACGTTGCGCGTTCTCCCCAACAATTTTCACCGCATCTATGAATGGGTGTCGAAGGAACGCCCGGAGGCGGACACGAGCCTGGTGATTTCCTCGGCGTCGTCCGGCACTCTCCCGAACAGCCACACCGACTTTACGAGTCGATTCTCGACATGGGGCGGGACCACGACCCCCATCTATCTCGAATGCGTAACGACGCCGGCGGCGATTGCCGGGACAGGAAACCCTTGCGCCGGCGCCGATCAGATGTATGAGAGCAACGTTTTCCTCTCCAAGTTCACCGCGACGCTCACCATCAAGACAGCGGGGTCCTACACCTTCGGAGTGGAAGGGGACGACAGCGTCGAGGTCCGAATCAAGGACTCCGGCGGCACCACGCGGGTCAACTGGGTCGGCGTGTACGGCGAGCACGACCTGCCCGGCATTCCTCCCTCGGCCCCCGCGAATTCGTCCAGCGCCGTGACTCTCGCAGCGGGAAACTACACGATCGAGTTCAATCATGCCCACAAGTCGTCGGAGACGGCGGGCTATTATTTGTTCTGGAAGGGGCCCGACTCCGGCTCCACCACCGTCGCTTCCATCGTGCCTCCTTATTCGACGGCTACGCAATGCGGGCTCACCAACGTCGTCCATACGGTCTACGGCATGAACCTGCTGGCATCGGCGCTGACCGACTACAGCGTGCGGGTCAAGGTGGGCGTCAACTCCGGCACCATCACCCCCGAGAGCAACTGCAAGAGGTACGGCACCGAAGCGAGCCCCATCTACAAGCCGGTGGGCATCCTCCAGCGGTTCGGAGCGTCGGATCGCATCCTCTTCGGCCTCATGACCGGCTCGTACAGCAAGAACCTCCATGGAGGCGTCCTCAGGAAGAAAGTGTCCTCGATTTCCAATGAAATCAATGCATCCACCGGGGTATTCACCAGCACGGTGGGGATCATCAAGACCCTCGACCGCATCAAGACATACGGCTACAGCTGGAGCAGCTACGACTACGGCGCGTCGGGCGCCGCATGCTGCCCCCTGATCGTGGACGAGCCGCTGGATGAATACCAGGCAAGCGCCGGAAGCGGGGCCTGCACCATGTGGGGAAATCCCATCGCCGAAATGATGTATGAAACCCTGCGGTATTTCGCGGGTCACGGCGCCCCGACAACCACTTACGACTACGGCACGGGTACGACGATCGACAGCTCCATGAATCTGCCGCGGGAAACGGACTGGTCGGATCCCTACGCGACGCGGCCCAGTTGTTCCAAGCCGTTTATGGTCGTCATCAGCGACATCTACCCGTCATACGACACGGACGACCTGCCGGGAGCCTCGTTCGGGAGCTTCTCTCCCACCTCGACCCTGACGGGCAAGAACATCGCGACCGGCGCCACGGAAACGCTCAACGTGACCGACCTGGCCAACACGATCTCGACCGGGGAAGGCATCAACGGCCATGATTACTTCGTCGGGCAGAGCGGGGCGTCCGCCGGCTATACCGGCGCATGCACGGCCCAGACGGTCAGCGGGTTCGGCAACATCCGGGGACTTTGTCCCGACGAACCCACGAAGGAAGGCGGTTACTACGCCGCAGCCGTCGCCCATTTCGGCCGCAGGAACAAGATCACTTCTTCCACGACCGACAGCCAGAGCGTCACGACCTACACCATCGGTCTGTCCTCTCCCAATCCCAACCTGGAGATCCCCGTCGGGGGCAAGAAAATCACCGTGGTCCCGTTCGCGAAGTCCACGGGAACCGGTTACGGCATCCCTTTGACCCAGGGGGCGTTCCAGCCGACCAATCAGAACGCGGGATTCTACCTCAACAATCTCGCCCCCAATATGACTTCCGGGGAATTCATGATCAACTGGGAGGATGCGGAGCAGGGGAACGACTTCGACCAGGACGTCCTTGTGGTCTACAAGTGGCAGGTCATCGACGACTCCGGCAACGCGGTCTCCGATCCCGCGCTCGGCACCAGGGTGGTTATCAACCTGAGGTGCCTGTATTCCTCGCAGGGTCTCGACACGCATTCGGGATTCACCCTCTCAGGAGCGCTCAACCCGGACGGCACCGATGCCGACGGCCCCTGGCTCGTAGTCAAGGACATCAACAATACCTACCAGTCCTACTGGCTGGACTACCAGAATTACAGGGGGTATACCGGCGTGACGGCGCTGACGACGAGTTGGACCGGCGTGTTCAAGCCCAAGCCCAGCGCCACGGGGGCCGACCTGATCAAGACCCCCCTGTGGTATGCCGCCAAGTGGGGAGGATTCGAGGACGCGGACGGCGATGACGTGCCCGACCTCCAGCAGGAGTGGGACAAGGGGAAAACCGGAACGCCCGACACCTATTTTTACGTGACGAGCCCGCTGAAGCTCGAAAACGCGTTGAACAGCTCCTTTTCCGACATCCTGCGGCGCGCCGCCGCGGGAACCGCGGCGTCGGTCATCTCCAGCACGCGTTCCGGTGAAGGCGCCATCTACCAGGCGCTCTTCTATCCCGAATTCAAGGACGACCTCGGAAACACCGTGAACTGGGTGGGCGAGATCCACTCGATGATGGTGGATTCCTATGGAAACATGAGGGAGGACACCAACGGAAATCACGTGCTCGACGTGACGAACTGCCCCAACGACATAAGCGGCAACCCCCTGTGCGACTACATCCTGCAGTTCAGCTCGGAATTCATCAACATCGTTTACAAGTACAACGACGCCAACGGGAACAGCCAGCTCGACACCGACGAAACCGCCAGTCCCATCACCATCGGCACCATGCGCGGCTGCCGGGCCGATGAAATGGCGCTGCCGATCGCATCGCGCCAGTGCATCGCGTACCTGTGGTCGACGAGCGCCACGATGAACGCCATCGCGGATTCCGACATCATCACCCAGCGAAGCTCCTACGACGACACCAGCAACAAGAGGTACCTCTTCACCTTCATCGACGGGAAGGACAGCACCGCGAACATCGACATGATTCCGCAAAGTACGGAGATCGTCGCTTTCACCGAGACCAACTCGGAAATCATCAAACCTTACCTGCACATGTACAAGCCGATTTTCGGGACCTTGCCGACCTGGGTTCCGACGGTGAGCATGACCGCCGGCACCCCGTACCAGGATTTCCTGTCTAAGCAGGCGAAGCGGATCATCAATTACATCCGCGGCCAGGACCAGGGAGCCTACACGTCCTCCACGTCTCCGACCTACACCATCCCGGCGATGCGGCCCAGGCAATCCAACTATGACGAAAGCGGGACCGCCGAAACCTGGAGGCTCGGGGACATCGTGTATTCCACCCCGACCGTGGTGGCCGCGCCCTCCGAAGATTTCGATCTTCTTTACAAGGACACCAGCTACATCGATTTCTACCGCAAGTACCGGAACAGGCGGATCGTGATCTACGCGGGAGGAAACGACGGAATGCTGCATGCTTTCAACGCGGGTTTCTACAGCTCGAGACACAAGAAGTTCTGCCTGGACTGGAATTCGAGCCTTACCGATCCTTGCCTCGATACGGGCCGGGATCTCGGCACCGAGCTGTGGGCATACGTTCCGTATAACCTGCTGCCGCATCTCTATTGGCTGACCGATTCGGGGTACACTTCCGAATATCATGTCAATTACGTGGATTTGAAACCAAGAATCTTCGACGCGAAGATCTTCGCGGCGGATACCGACCATCCCAACGGCTGGGGAACCGTGATGGTGGTCGGAATGAGATTCGGGGGAGGCAAGATCCGGGCCGACCTGAACCACGACAACACATACAGCACATCCGGCACGCCCGCAGACCGGATCATGAGATCATCCTTCTTCGTCATGGACATCACGAATCCGGAGGTTCCCCCGAAGCTCCTGGCGGAGATTTCGGATGATTCCCTGGGGTTCACGACGTGCTATCCCGCCGTGCTCACAATGAAAGACAAGAACCCCTCGTCCACCGTGAACGACTGGTACCTGGTGCTCGGGTCGGGACCGCACGGGGCCACCGGGCCCGACGGCAACCCCGGCGCCGACAACACGGCGCTCACGTACGGCACGAGCGACCAGCCGGGGAAAATCGTTTTGGTGAGCCTCAACAACCTGGCGCAAGGCACCACGGCCATGCAGACCCTTGACGGAACCACCGACGCCTTGTCGTTGGCCGGCCAGGTGAAGCCGTTCTCCAGCCTCGATACGTATTCCTTCATCTCCGATCCCATCGCCGTGGACTACGACCTCGACTACAAGGCGGATTCAATCTATTACGGCACCGTAATGGGAGGCTTCGTCACGGCTCCGGTATCCGGCCCCATCCCGACTTCACCTCCTCCGTGGGGCGGGAAGCTGCGACGGCTCGTGACGGCCGACGACCCGGATCCGGCCACCTGGATCAAGAACAGCGTCCTGATCGACCTGTCCAACATCATCACATACGATAGCGGCGGCGCGGTGGTGAAGGACTACCGTTACGGCCAGCCCATTGTCGCCGCCCCCGCGATCGGCAAGGACGCGAGCAAGAACTGCTGGGTGTTCTTCGGAACGGGCAGGTTCTACAACCGGTTGGACGCCACCGACGCCACGAGCAACAACATGATGTCCTACTACGGCATCAAGGAGCCGGCGACCGGCACCAATCCTCCCGTTCTCACCTGGGCCACGGTGCAGCGCAGGGATTTGCTCGATGTGACCCAGGCGCAGGTTTTCGAGGGAGGCTCCACGGTCCAGGGCGTTACGGGCGCGACGAATTTCGACGCGCTCAGGTCCCTCGTTGCCACGAAATCGGGTTGGTTGATCGACTTCGTCAACCCGACGTCGCCCTTTCTCACCGGAGAACGGAACCTCGGTCAGGCCACCCTGCTGGGCGACATTCTCACGTTCACCACTTACACGCCTTCGACGAACGTCTGCAAGTTCGAGGGAACCAGTGTACTGTACGCCTGCTATTACGGCACGGGCACGGCCTATCCGGAATCCGTCATCGGGCTCGGCACGAACTTTGTCGTCGAAGGCGGCACGAACAAGTTTGAGGTGTTGAGGAAGGTCTCCCTGGGACAAGGCCTGACCCTGACGCCGAACATCCATACCGGGAGGGAAGACGGTTCGAACGTCTACGTCCAGACGAGTACCGGCACGATCCTCCAGCTCAAGGAGGCAAATCCCGGCATGGTGAAGAGCGGCAAGGCCGGGTGGGAGGAATGGATGACACAGTACTAAGCCCCCGCATGGATCGGGGTGGATCCGCGCCCTCGTCCCGGAGCGGCAGGCGTTCGCTTCGGGATGAGGGCAGGGCGCCCCGGCGGTGTAGACATAGTTCCCGAAGTACGGGAGTCACTTCACGTAGAGCCAACGAGGAGAGGGATGGGGATGAACGGAAAACCTGGGTTCACTCTTGTAGAGCTGATGGTGGTCACCGCCATCGTGGCCATACTTGCCGCCGTGGCGACTCCGGCATACATCAACCATCAAAACCGGGCGAGGCAGACCGAGGCGGTTGAAGCGCTGCTGCGTGCCAGGATGGACCAGGAATCCTTCTGGGCCGAAAACAACCATTACGCAAATACCATCGGTTGTCTGTATTCCTTCGGCGCCACTCCGTCCAAGACCATCTGGTACACGAGCGACGCCGGCAAAGGCTATGTCGTGACCACAACCACCATTTTGGTGACGGCGCGACGAACAATTCCGACAACCGGGGCCAACGACGTTCTCACCTTGACGGTTGCCGGCACCGAGAGGTACCCGACGGTGACGAACCCGGCGGCTACGAAATTCTCCCTGTTCACCTGGCTTTTCAAATAGCCGCCGCGAGCGTCCCGTTCTCTCCTCGCGGAGGAACGGGACGCCGAGTGGTGTCAGAACGAAAAGCAGGGGTATGGCATGCCATACCCCTGTCCTCTGTCCCGTCGCCACACTCCGTTCCGCCTCACGGGGGAGGAGAGCCCACGGACCGCGGTTCCCCCCCGGGAGCTCACTCATGCAGCCCGCGGGTCGTTTCTATTTCTTTTCCACCAGGGTGCCTTCCTTGAACTCCCCTTCCATTTGCGTTCCATCCGGAAGGGTGATGGTTCCGTGGCCGTCGAATTTGCCGTTCTTGAATCCCCCCACATATTCGGCGCCGTCCTTGAACTTGAACTTGCCCCGGACCGGGTCATTGTCCTTGAACTCCGCATCGAGCGTGCCTTCTTTCAGAAAGAAAACCCCCGGTCCGTTCAGTTTGCCGCCGCTGAACCTGCCCTGGGAATAGGTCCCGTCCTGAAACGAGTAATTCCCGTCTCCCTCGGGGCTCCCGTTCTTGAAATCGCCGCGGTAGACGTCGCCGTTCTTGACATACAGAATTCCCTTGCCGTTCATGTTGCCGTTGCTGTATTCCCCTTCATATCGATCGCCGTTTTTCGTGACGAACCTTGCCGTTCCGCTTATGAATTCGCCGAACTGGAATTCTCCTTCGTAATAGCCGCCATTTTGGGAGACGTAGTTTCCTCGTCCATGAGGCAACTCGTTTCTGAACTGCCCCGTATACGTTCCGCCATCGGGGCTTCTAAACGTACCTCGCCCATCCGAGCAGTCACCCTCCAGGCACTGCGCGCGCAGCGCCGGGGGGAAAAGCAGGAAAACAGCCAGCAGAAATGCAAGACAATACCTCATCAACCACCTCGCCTGAAAATGTCTATAGCCAACGCTGCGCTCCACCCGCGGAGCAGGAAAAGACTCCGCCGTTTGCCGCCTCATCAGTATGTTCGGCAGGAACCGGGGTTTTTCTTAAATGGTCCGGCACCTCTGAGAGGACAATTGAGTGCGTGGTCCCGAAGGGGATTCCGTCGAATGGAACCCGTTTGGGCTCACTGGATCGCAGGCTTGCTCTCCATAATGGCGTCGCCCGGCTCAGGGGCGGGTTCTATCTGGGGGACCACCGGTTTGAGGGGGAAGATGATTCGAAAGGTCGTGCCCTTTCCCGGTTCGGTCTCGACGTCGACAAAGGCGCCGTGTTTCTCCAGGATCTGACGTGAAATGCTAAGCCCCATCCCCGTCCCCTCGGGTTTTCGAGTGAAGAATGGATCAAAAATCCGGTCCTTGTCTTCTTCAAGGATGCCCGTTCCCGTATCGGTCACCTGCAGCACCAGGGAAGGCGGGTCATCCTGGCGTTCGGTGGCGACGGTGAGGTTTCCTCCATTGGGCATGGACTCGATGGCGTTGATGATCACATTCATCACCACTTGGCATATCTGGCTGAAATCCATGACCACGGACGGGAGACCGTCGCTCGTGTCGAGGCAGACCACCACATTGGCCTTCACAAGATAGGCCTTGGCCATGTCCATGCAGTAGCGGACCACTTCGTTGAGCTGGTTGGGCTGGAACTGGGGTTCCCTGGGCCGTGCAAAATGCAGCACCTGCTGGACGATCCGGTCCATCTTCCGGATTTCCTTCAACACGTCGTCGAACATCTGCTGCTGCGCCGCGTCGAGATGCAGTTCCCTTTGCAGCATCTGGGTGTTGAAATTGATGGTCGCCAACGGGTTGCGGATCTCGTGGGCGATGCCGGCGGCCAGCGTCCCCAGCGCCTTCAGCCGTTCCGTCTGCTGCAGCCGTTGCTCCAGCTTTCGGGCTTCCGTCGCGTCTTTTTCATAGTAGACCACCCGTTCGAGGGAACCCGTCGGATTGAAAACCGGAAACGCGTAGTAGTGATAGTAGCCTCCCCAGCGAGGATGCGGCCCTTCGCGCTGCACCGGCTGCCCGCCCCAGAGGCAGGCCCAGATCGGACATTCCAGATGGGGCTGGTCCTTTCCGTAAAGGACCTGCGTGTACTTCTTCCCCAGAAGATCTTCCACCTTGCCGTAAACCATCTCGCTCGTTCTGTTGACCCGGTAGATTCGCATGCGCCGGTCCACCAGGAAGATGCTGTGCTGGATGGCGTCAAAGCTGATCTCGAGCTCGCTCTTGGCCCGCTCCACCGAATCGAACAACTGGGCGTTCTGAATGGACACGCCGAGCTGCTGGCCGATGGTCGTCAGAAATTCGCTCCGGTCCGGCTTGAGCTGAAGGGCACCGTCATTGGTTACGTACAGCAGGCCGAGCACCTTCTTTTGAGACATCAGCGAAATGCAGATGATTTCCTCGATTCCCTCCTCTTCCATGCGCTCCCGCAGCGCGGTGAAAGTGATCTTGGAGGCCGGGAACCAGCGGACCGGCTGCTGGTGGTGGTATTTGTCCATCAGGTTGGTGGGTATCGACAGAAACTGGATGCAATTCAACAGAGTGGCCGAGAAACCGTGATGCGCGGCCAATTCGAGCAGCCATTGCTCATCGGAGGTTTCCCGCGCAAGGTAGATCGCCCCCATCTTGAACTTCAGCGTGCCGAGGATGCTCATGAGTGCCCGCTGCAGTACGTCCTGCAGGTGCGGTGAACAGTGAAGTGCGGAAGAGATGTCGAAGAGGATCTGGAGTTCGTGATGCTGGCGCAAGTGTTCTCTCCGGGCGTAATCCGGCCCGGGAAGTGCTTCGGTCTTTTCTTTTCTCATTTTCCTTTTCGATTTTCCGAAAAGCAGGCGTTACCGTTTCGGCTGCGCAACAACAGCGCGCAGCCGACCCACCTTTTCATTCTAACAGGATATCGGCACTCGATGAAGTCTCCTTGATCCGATCTGTGCGGCGTATTTCACCTGAGCGACCGGAAATGGAGCGGTCCCCTCCGGATTGCACACCCCCCGCGGAATGAGGGACACATCGCGTCGCAAACAACGCACTCGGGTCCTCGGCAAACGCCGAGGCCCGCAGAAGGATTACCCCGCGATCAAGAGCCTTCCGACCTGCTCTTGATCCGCTCCCACTGCACGCTGATCCCCTTGGCGACCCTTATGGAAGCCGCGTCCACCATCTTACCGTCTATGGCCAGAGAGCCGCATCCCGCCCGTTTCGCCTCTTCGTGGGCCTCACAAATGCGCCGGGAACGCTCGACATCTTCCTGGGAAGGCGTGTAGACTTGATTGATGATTTCAACCTGGTCCGGATGAATGACCCACTTTCCGTCATAGCCGAGCGCGGCGCTGAGGATACATGAGCGCCGCAGGCCTTCCGGATCGCGGTAGTCGCCGTAAGGCGCGTCGATGGCGGCCAGCCCTGCCGCTTTCGCGGCCATGGCCATCATGCTCAAAGGAAAGTGATACCGGTGCCCGGGGTAAAACTCCTCCTTATCCCCGTGCCCGCTTATCCCCTTGCTCATCATGGTCAGAGAGGCGCTGTAATCGGCAACGCCGAATACGAGCGTCTCGAGCCGTGGTGAGCTGAAGGCGATTTCACCCGCCCGGAGCATCCCCTCGGCGGTCTCGATGGAGGCTTCGAGGCCGATGCGCCGCGTCCGTCCCATCCGCATCTCGATCTGGGTCAAAAGATAGTCGATCGCCTTGATTTCGCTTGCATCGTTGACTTTGGGCACCACGATGACGTCGATAAAGTCCCCCGCTTCTTCGACGACGTCGATGATGTCCCGGTAGGCAAAGGGAGTGTCCATTCCGTTGATTCGGTAGGAGCGGACTTTGCCCTTCCAGTCCTGCTCCCGAAAGGCGGCGACCACCCTTTTCCTGGCTTCGTCCTTCTCCTGGAACGGCACGCTGTCCTCAAGGTCCAGCATGATGACGTCCACGGGAAGGGAAAACGCTTTGACCACCATTTTTTCACGATTTGCCGGAACCGAAATGATCGAACGACGCAGGCGGATCGACTCTTCCACTGCAACCTCCTTTGATGCTCTCATCGATTGAGTGTTCAGTCCGTTCGGATGCAGGAACATTGAGCCCGGGATCCGGGGCGGGGCCCCCTGGCACCTGCCCCGTCAGTCACTGCCTATCGTTTTCGGGTCGACGCCGAAGCACTTCCCTTCCTGGAATTCCGGACCTCCTTCTCATCGGTTCTGGCCTTGGTCCGGATTTCCCTGATGGCGGCCTGTGCGGCGGAGAGCCTTGCCGCAGCCACCCGATAGGGCGAGCAACTCACATAGTCCAGGCCGACCCGGTGACAGAAGTCGATCGAAGTGGCCTCTCCGCCGTGTTCTCCGCAGATGCCGATCTTGAGATCCGGCTTGGTGGAACGGCCCTTCTTGACCGCAATATCCATCAACCCGCCAACCCCCACCTGGTCCAGGCGATGGAAAGGATCGTGCTCCCAGACCTTGGCTTCCACATAGGCCGGAAGGAATTTGCCGGAATCGTCCCGGCTGATGCCGAACACCATCTGGGTGAGATCGTTGGTGCCGAAGGAGAAAAAGTCGGCCACTTCAGCGATCTGGTCCGCCGTCAGGGCACCACGGGGAACTTCGATCATGGTCCCCACGCGGTAGTTGACCTTCACGCCGTACCGGCTCATGACCTCCTCGGCGGTCCTTTCAACCACTCTTCGCTGATTCTCCAGTTCCGCCACATGCCCAACCAGCGGAATCATGATTTCCGGATGGACGTCAATCCCCTCCTGCTTGACCTCGCATGCCGCTTCGATGATCGCCCTGGCCTGCATGGCCGTAATCTCCGGATACACGATGCCGAGCCTGCAGCCCCTGTGGCCGAGCATCGGATTGACCTCCTCGAGGGTGTCGACCTTGGCCTTCAGCAAGTCCTCACCCATCCCAAGCTTGGTGGCCAGAGAGTGGATCTCCCTTTCAGTGTGCGGCAGGAATTCGTGCAACGGAGGATCCAGGGTCCGAATCGTGACCGGTTTTTCCCGCATGATCCTGAACAGGCCTTTGAAATCCTCCTTCTGCATGGGCAGAAGCTTGGCCAGAGCTTGCTCCCGGCCCGCCAGATCCTGCGCGAGGATCATTTCGCGGACGGCATCGATTCGCTCCCCCTCGAAAAACATGTGTTCGGTCCGGGTCAGTCCGATCCCCTCGGCCCCGAACGCAACCGCCTCCTCGGCCTGGTTCGCCTGATCCGCGTTGGCGTAAACCCCGAGCCGACGGTATTCGTCCGCCCAGCCCAGCAGCGCGATATAGTCCTGGTAAATCTCCGATTTCTTGGGCGACAGACTCTTGTCGATGATGACCCGCAGGATTTCCGACGGCCTGGTCGGTATCTGGCCGAGATAAACCTCCCCCGTCGTCCCGTCCAGGGATACGTAGTTCCCCTCGCGGATGACCCGGTCGCCTACAATCATTCTGCGCTTCTGGTAGTCCACCTCGAGGTCGCTGCAGCCGACCACGCACACCTTGCCCATCTGCCTGGCGACCAGGGCCGCGTGCGACGTCATGCCGCCCCGCGCAGTGAGTATGCCCCGCGAGGCGTTCATCCCCCGAATGTCCTCGGGAGAGGTCTCGATCCGCACCAGGATGACCACTTCCCCCTGTCTCGCCCACTTTTCGGCATCCTGAGCGCTGAAAACCACCCGCCCCGTGGCCGCTCCCGGGCCCGCATTCAATCCCCTGGCGAGGAGCGTTCCGTCCCTCACCGCCTCGGCCTTGGCCTTGGGATCGAAAGTGGGCCGCAGCAACTGGTTCAGATGGTCCGCGGTCACGCGCATGAGCGCCTCTTCCTTGCTGAGGATTCCTTCACGGACCATGTCCACCGCGATTTTGAAGGAAGCAAACCCGGTGCGTTTGCCGGACCGGGTCTGCAGCATCCAGAGCTTGTCCTTCTGGATGGTGAACTCGATGTCCTGCATGTCCCGGTAGTGCCGGTCGAGGGTGGAACGGACGCGCTCCAGTTCCCCGTAAACTTCCGGCATTGTCTCCTCGAGGGACAGGCTGTTGGGGTCCGTTTTCTGCTGCTTGTTGATGGGCAGAGGCGTCCTGATGCCGGCGACAACATCCTCGCCCTGCGCATTGATCAGGTATTCTCCATAAAACACGTTCTCGCCGGTCGCCGGGTTCCGGGTGAACGCCACTCCGGTACCGCAGTCTTCCCCCATGTTGCCGAACACCATTGCCTGGACCGTAACCGCCGTTCCCATGTCCGCCGGAATCTCGTTGAGCTCCCGGTAGGCAACGGCCCGAGGGTTGTTCCAGGAATTGAAGACGGCGCTGATCGCTCCCCAGAGCTGATCCATCGGGTTCTGGCGGAACTCGACTTTCTTGCGCACTCGAATCAGCCCCTTGTACCGCTCCACCAGTTCCTTCAGATCGGAGGCAGGGAGCTCGCTGTCGAACTCGACTTTCCTCTTCTCCTTCAACTCATCGATGATTTCTTCGAACGGGTCGCGTTCATCTTTATGTTCGGGCTTGAGCCCAAGGATAACGTCACCGTACATGGCGATGAAACGACGATAGCAGTCATAGGCGAAACGTTCGTCCTGGGTTTCATGGATCAAACCCTGGACGGTCTGATCGTTGAGCCCCAGGTTCAGCACGGTATCCATCATTCCGGGCATGCTGATCGCCGCGCCGGATCGCACGGACACGAGCAGCGGTATTTCAGGATCGCCGAATTTCCGGCCCATGTTCTGTTCCAGCCAGTGGAGCGCTTCTTCGACCTGAGAAGCCAGATCGGGGGGGTAGACCGCTCCATGCTCGTAGTAGTACGTACACACCTCGGTGGTGATGGTGAAACCGGGCGGCACCGGGATCCCGAGATTGGCCATTTCAGCCAGGTTGGCGCCCTTGCCTCCCAGCAGATGCTTCATTTGAGCGTTTCCGTCCGCTTTTCCTCCCCCGAACAGGTAGACATATTTCGATGCCATTGCGTTCTCCCTCTGATGCTGGACTTTGACCATCAAACGAAAGGTTGCGACGGGTTTTGTTTTTCTATCATTATCCACAACTCTCGGAACGCTGCAAGTGACAACGATACAATCCGAGATACAAATCACATGGAAGGAGCCTTTTCAGGGTGTCCGCCCCCGGCACATCACGGAATGGAATCGCGGCTGACGGGACGGACCGTCACAAGAATACACGCAGCCTGCTGAAGAAGTCCGCGAAAACCCCTTTTCGTCATTTTCGCGAACCCTCACGAAACGGGGATCCTCAACGATGACGCCCGAAAGTCGTCATCGTTATTCCCGCAAAGGCGGGATGCCGGGTTTCCCGGGCTTTCAGGACCCCGGCCTTCGCCGGGGCGCGCTATCGGAGTGGATCGTATAATACCGCGTTGCATTCAGGATGGTGGCATTGGGCGGGAGAGCATAAAGCCCTCCCTTTGTATGTTGGCGGTGAGTTCCTTCCCATCCCGCAATGGGAATGAAACTCACTGCCCTTGTCTGTCTGACCGGCATATTGGTCCGTGGGGGCAGGTTTTATCCCCACCCGCGTCAGCTCCCGCCGGGCAAGTGTTGTGTCATCTTGAACGCACCTCGGTATAAGGTCCTTCCCGACAAAGGATGGAGAAGCAACGGCATCGAGATGGGTCACACCATTCTTCCGGCAGCCTGCGGCACCGGGCTGGGACCGAACCGGCAAAACGACGTCTTCATCGGCGGCGTTGGGGGGCAAACACCGTAAGCGGTGAAATAAAGACATAAAATCCCCCTATTGTAAAGGGGGATTTTATGGATGCGACGATTCCGCCACGCCTTTCGGGTCGTGAGCATGCCCGTTCGAACGCCTGCGGCGACGAGCGCCGAACCCCGCCGCTCGGCCCTCCCGATCGTCGGGAGACGCGACGGCCCGGGATTCGACGTCACTTCAGGACATGCATCAGACCTCCAGCCAGGAATCGGAATAGAGCTGGTGGCCCAGAATGACTTTGGCGGTCTTGACAAATTCGACTTCTTCAGGTGTGAGCGCCTTCGTGTCGATCGGCTGGCCGTCTTCCACCTTGTGAACCAGCGCTTCCAGGTCCGGGCGCTTGCCGCGCGCGACCTCGTGCAGCTTTGTGTCAAAGCAGTCCACAATGGCCGAATACAATCCGTAGCGTTTGAGCAAAATCACCATGACCTGGTTCAAAATGGGGCGCAGGTGATCCGGGGGGCCGTTGGACACGTTGGACAGACCGATCGTGCTGCGGCATCCCGGTGCGATTTCCGGGAACATCTTCATGAACTCGAGCACGCTCAGGATCTGCTGCTGCTGCACGTTGACCGGCGTCTGGATCGGATCGACGTAGATGCGCTCGGGATTGATGCCGAACTCACCGGTCGCCTTGAACACGATTTCCGCGCACAGTGCACCCCTTTCGTTCTCGTCCCTGGGCATGCCCTCGGGACCCCAGAGCAGTCCCACGAATTCGGCGTCGTATTCCGCGGCCAGCGGGAGCAACGCTTCCATGCGTTCCGGCCTGACCATGATGGAATTGATCAAGGGACGGCCTTTCTTGTGTGCTTTCAGGCCGGCTGCGATGGCCTTGATGTTCGACGTATCCAGGGCCAGCGGAAGGTCCACCACCTCATGGACCACCGGAACGAGCCAAGCCATCAGTTCTTCTCCGGTTTTTCCGGCAGGGCCGATGTTGAGGTCGATCCAGTCCATTCCCAGCTCGGCCTGCTTTATCGCCAGTTCCTGAAGAGGCTTGGCATTCTTCTCCTTCAACGCCTTTCCGTATACCGCGCTCATAATGTTCAGGTTTTCACCGATGAGCTTCATATTTTTTCCTCCGGCATCACTTCGCTTGCTTTTCAATGCATGAGACGGCCCTCTCCTTGAACGGGGCACGCATGGAAACGGTCGATCCACCCGATCGGTCACATCCGGTGAGCATCTTTCCCTTCGAGGCCGAGCGGCATTTGAAACTCCGGCACCGTGCAGGGCGGAAGGCCCGAAGGCGGCTCCGCATGCGTGATTTCACGCGCATGCTCCGGGGCGCCTCCCGATCTTCATCGCAAACAGCCACATGAAGCGGCAGTCCGGCGAGTGCCGCTTCGGTGAAAACCACCGGGACGCCCGCGCCCCTTCCCGGAACCGGAGAGATCCGGTCCTACTGGGGCTTGAAGGCCCTCAGGAACTTGGAGATCTGGCTCGCTTCCCGCGGCCCCACCACAACGTTCCAGCCGCCGAGCTCCTCTTCGAGCTCCCCGCTGATACCCGCCGCGTAGCCCGGGATGATGATACTCTTGTGCTTGACCTTGTCCTTTATGCCGCACTTGTTGATGAACGTCCCGACACTCTCACCCGAGAACTTGCCCGCCGCCCACGCGGTCATGACCGACAGTCCCTCGGTGTCCTGCACGCACAGCCAGGAAGGCACCCGGCTGGATTCGATTTCTCCGGAGACGATGAAGTAGGTCAGGGAGAAATTGCAGGTGACCAGGACCGGAGAATTTTCGTCCGGGTTGTTGATCGGGTAGATTCCCTGCTCGGCCGTCATGGGCCGCTGCGGATCTGTGTAGATATTGAGCCTTTCGAGCAGCAGCGGGAAGACGCTGTGCGGCTGGAAATCGCTCATCACCATGAGCGCCCCGTACTTGGCCACGAAAGCGGCCGCGATCACCGTCTCTTCCATCAGATCGCCGGCCATCTCGTTGGCCACGATCATGGTCGGATAACCCAGAGGACGGAAACGATCCTTCAACGCCGAACGGCGAATCAGGATCTGCTCCTCGAAAACCTTCTTCAACTCGCGGCTGCCCGTATCGATCACGAGGTCTTTGATGCCCATACCGGAAAGCTTCTCCGTGAGCGCGATCACGCTCTCAAGACTTCCGTCTCCCTTGACCGCCAGGGGACAGGCAACCTCCTTGGCCAGGGCCCCCAGCGCATCCGCATTGGAAGCATCGGCTGCGTAGATCAGCGGTTTCTTTTCCTTCAACGCGCCGGCGGCGGCTTTGAGAGCATCGACATTCCCGGACATCAGAATGAGGCTGCCGCCGGTCTCGTCGGAAATCTTTTTTGCAAGGCCCTGGAACTTCCCGGCGTCCCCGCCTGCATCCTTGACCGCAAAAAGCTCGGGCCTCAGCTTCAGCCCCACTCGATCGAACTGACACTGCCTGAACCGTTCGATCTTCCCGGAAACCGATGCGTCATCCTCGTCCGTGCCGACCACAGCCGCAAACCCAGGAGGATTCACGAAGGTCTTCTCATGGCGGAACATGACCGTCTCGCCGCCCAGCTTCACAGCATAATCCCCGGTGCCGATGGTCAGAGGACGTATGGGGGGAGCGGACTCGGAAGCCAAAGTCTCCTTGGCTTCCTCGGAAACGTACGGGCATTTTTCCAACTCCGCCTTGCCTGAAGCCAGGTTCATCGCAAACGCCAGGCATGTCGGTACTCCACACTCGCCGCAGTTGGTCTTGGGGAGCAGTTTAAAGATTTGAATACCTGTCAAAGCCATAGGAACGTCTCCTCTTAAGGCTTACTCCAATTTGAGTGAACGGTGAAATGAAAAGGGCGTAAACAAGCCCTGTCCCCCCTCCTGTGCCGAAGGGGGACAGGGAAATCTTCTCATGCCGCTGAAGGACCGTCCGGACAAACTCTACCCCAGAATCGGGTCCATGGTCACGGCCGGATGTCCCATTTTCTCCAGAAAAGCAAGGATTTCCTCCTCGGTGACCCCGTTTTCCTCCGTGGCGATCATGTCCACGAAGTTGGGAATGCCGATATCCTGACCTCTCTTCTCCAGGCGATCCCTGATCTCTTCCTTCAGGATCTTGGGCATCCAGACGAGCCGATGGATGCCGCCGTCGCCTGAAACGAACTTGCGCTGAGTTACGTTGAACTTACTGTGTCCCACGAAACCCGGCGTCACGTTGCCGCCGCCGATGACGCCGGCCAGCGTGGTGAACTTCATCCCGGTGGGGGTCATCCCCGTGTAATCGCGGTTGACCGTCATGATCCCGTTGCAGAGGGGAAGAACCGCGGCGATGCATTCGCAGCACCCGCAGGTGGTCATGGGATCATAGACCAGGCTGTAGAAGTTGTAGCTCGAGATGCTCTGACGGGAAGCCTTGTAGACGAAATCATTGACGCCTTTCCAGTTTCCCAGTGTTTCATCGAGTGTCTCGCCTTTCTGAACGGGCTGGTTCGGGCCGGTGGGATTGATCTCGAAGGAGGCCTTGCAGTCCAGCCAATTGTAGGCGCCGCACAACCCCGTCCGTTCGGGGCTGATCACGCAGACGTGCGTGGGCGCGAAGGACTGACAGAGCGTGCATGAGTAGTAGGTCTCGGTACCTTCGTCCGTCATGCCTTCGATGCGCTCGTCTCGAACCCGGTATGCGGCCTGGGCCTTGGGAATGATCTCTTTCACCTTGGCTTCGTCCGTATAGATCTTCACCTGGCATTTGTCGAAAATGGCCCCGAAGTCCTGGTGGAACTTGGCGTGCAGGATCTTTCCGATGTGTTCCAGGGTGAAGCCCTTGTCCACCGCCTGTCTGCTGATGCGATACCAGGCAATGTCCCTTTGCCCGATGTGCATCAACCCCTGCGCATAGTTCACCAGGTGATGAATCTGACGCTCCAGGATGGGTTCATAATCTTCCTGCATTTTGCGTCCGCCGATCTGCACGGTAACGGCCAACGGCAGGCGGCTGCCCGGCTTCACGTCCTTGATGTCCGGACCGATCACCTCGACCCTGCCGTCCTCGATGGTGTTCATGTCCGCAATTTGCACGAGCTCACAGCACGGGGTCTTGCCTCCCCCGCACTCGAGATAGACGTCGTCCCTGCGCACCCGCTCCCCTTCGAAAGCCGGCCCATACGCAACGGGCACCGGAATTTCCGCAACGGTGAGCTTCAGGCCGCGCACTTCGATGGATCTGGCGGTCATCTTGTCGTAAGGAACGCTGGATACGACGTGCTCATAGGTGCAAACGCCGGTGGGAAGGATTTCCGGGATGTCCGTATCGGCAATGGTCGGGAAACCCCAGTTGATGGCACCCGCGGCATTGGCCGCCCATTCCGCGTTGACTTCACCCAGCGCGTTGACGAATGCGAACACCCTGTCCTTGTTGTATTTCAGCACGGTGGCGTAGTCCCCCGGCTGCACGCCGCCAAACGCCATGGCGGCGCGGTTGGCGAACCCGAGGGCGAAAACCGCCGCGGAAATGTCCGGGCCGAACGGCACCAGCCGAGTGCCCCATCCAATCTGGACTCCGGCCTCGATCAACTGCTCGGAGAACGTGGTCCCGGATTGATTGGCGCACATGAACACATAGAGGTTCTTTTTCTGATAGTCTTCCGCGATCTCCTTGGCGATCTGCGGATTCGGGGCCGCGCCCACAATGGCCGCAAAACCCGGGGCACGGCCGTCCACGAATTCGATCCCACGTTTGCGCATGACGGTATCGTCTGCGGCGCCCAGCCAGATGCGGCCTCTTTCCACGTCGCATTCTTCGCTGGGCAGATAGAAATCGGGGTCTTCCACGTAACGGATCGCCTCCGCCACCTCCTCGGCCAAAATGGCGGCCATGCCCGCATCGAGCGTGTGCCCGAGATACGGAACGTAAATCTTGTCCTTGATATGCGGAGGCAGCAGCGATTTGCACCGGTTCAACACCTGCTCCGCATCCGCGAGCTTCTCGACCTTGATCCCGAGGACCGAATAAATGACCGGCAGATAATATGCCGTGTTGGGGAAGGCCAAAGGCTGATTGGCTCCGTACTTATCCATCGCCGCCTTGAATTTGCCTTCCGCTTTGGACACTATATTATAGGCGCCTTGAATCGCCGCAAAAGCGACTAACCTGGACATGTCTGGTCTCCTTCCTGGAAACATTGTCTGGCTCGGCGGAACTCCGCTTCCCGCGGCAGTGTTTCCGCCTTCACATGCCGGCTTCAAACGGTTAACCTTCCGCCGCTCTCCGATCTTCCATGCTGAAGAGCTTGCGTTCGCGTTCTCCCTTGATGCCGAGCGCGGCCCTCTTTTTGTCGATGTGCTCGATCATCAGGTGAGCGATGTCGTAAGGGTCGGTAGCAAAGCCCCACTTCCCGAACCCCTGTTCTTCGAGACCGTCGAACAGCAGTTTGTGGAACTTGGTTCCTTCGACGCTTGGGAAGGTGACCCCGAAAACAGTGTACACTCCGGATGCCACGAAGTAGTGGCCGATGGAGATCGCCTTTTCGCTCATGTACTCGGGCGCGCACCCGGCCACCGGCAAATCGGACAGTTTATCGCCCAGCCCGCCCGTGCGCACCATTTCGGAACAGGCCGTCAGGATGCGGCTGTTGTCCACGCAGGACCCAAGGCTGATGACGGGGGGCATGCCGACCGTTTCGCACACTTCCTGCAACCCGTCGCCCGCCAGCACCGCGGCATCCGGTTTCATCAAGCCGGCCTTGGCCAGGGAAATCTGGGAACACCCCGTCTGAACCACTAGGACGTTGTTCTTGATCAGCTCCTTCACCAGTTCGACATGGATGTAATCCTGTTTCACTCGAGGATTGGTACACCCGACGACTCCGGCGACTCCGCGGATGCGCCCGTTGATGATGTTGTCGTTCAGCGGCACGTACGAGCCCCGGAAAGAACCCCCCAGCATGTAGCTGATGTACTCCATCGAAAAACCGTGGATCCCCCAGTCCTTTCGCTGCGGGATCTCCACCCGGACGGGCCGGTTCCGAAACCGCTCGATGGCCATGTCGATGATCGTGTTGGTGCACTTTTCCGTATCGTGCTCGTCGAACTCGACGTGTTCGGCGCCTTCGATCATGGCCCTGCGATTGGTCGTGAAGAACCGGGTGCCGTAGCACTTGGACATGGTGTTGAGTCCCGTCATGATGCACTGAACGTCCACCGCCATGGCATCCACCGCCCCTGTCGCCAGCACCGGCTCCGTGCTCAGAAAATTTCCGGCGTGAGGCACGCCGTGTCGGGCCAGGACTTCGGCTCCGGAGCAGCACATGCCCAGCAGGTTGATTCCCTTGGCACCCGCGGCTTCGGCCTTCTTGAGGTTGTCCGGATCATTGCTTGCGGCGATCATGGCTTCGAAAAGCAGCGGTTCGTGGCCGTGCACGATGATGTTCACCTGGTCTTCCTTGAGGAAACCCATGTTGACGCCGGCCTTCTTGGGTTCGGGCGTTCCGAACAGGATGTCGCTGAGCTCCGTGGCCACCATCGAGCCGCCCCAGCCGTCGGCGAGCGCGGTGCGGGAGCACTGCTTGACAATGTTTTCGTAATCCTGGTCGACGCCAATGTGAGACCGGTGCATGATTTCCATGATTTCGCGCATGGCCCCGCGAGGCACGATGCCGGCCTTTCGCCACAGCTCCAGGGTCTTAGGCGGAACTCGATTCATGAACGGGATTTCACCCTCGACCTGGGTATAGGTTCGCTCCAATTCGGTGTAGAGCTCCGTGGCCACTTCCTTGACACTTCGGCCGTCCACCTTGATATCGATGCTCTTGGCCACTTCAAGCAGCTTCTTCTCGTCCTTGATCTTGTAGCCCTTGATGTTGCCTCTCACCACCTCACGAAAAACGTCCAGCATGCCCATGCCGTGGTCCGTGTGAGCGGCAGCGCCGCTGGCGACCATCCGGGAGAAGTTCCGGGCGGCAATGGTGTCGATGGTGGCCCCGCATACGCCGGTCTTAGAGTAGGGGTCTCTCGGGTTCAGGCGGCACGGTCCCATGAAGCAGTGCTTGCAGCACGACGATTCAGCGCCGATGGGGCAGGGTTTCATTTCGGCGGCACGGTTGAACACCGTTTCGGCGCCGTCGGCAGCCGCTCTCTGCAACATCTGCACTGTCGACTCGCAAATCGTCGCTGCTTTCGGATCGAGCGGTTTGCTTTTTTTCACCTCAGAGAGTTGTTTTTCCTTCTTCTCCTCTTGTGACATAATCCACCTCGTTTCCCTGGGATTCGGGATGATTCGATACTTGATTCGACCCAATAAAAATCGGGGACCAGGGGGAATCCGGCAGTCCGAGAGTCATCTGTCGCGGCAGGCATTCCATGTTCGTAGCGCCGACTGGAGAGATGAAGGGATTTCCAGGAGAACGCAGGAGAGTTGCCGGACGGCCCCAAATCCAACCGCGCTAGGTCATTTTCGCAATGAATTGCTTGACCAGCTTGATGGCATCGGGATGACGCATCACTACGACGTCGGCACCCGCCAGGAGCAGACCGACGGCGGTGACGGCTTCCATCAGGATGCCCCTTCGAGCGGGATCCCCCAGCGCGGGGGCTTCCTCCGCGGACAGGTTGGCTTCCTTGCACTTCCAGACTTCATTGCCCACATTGGCGATGATCGGCTGTTGCAGCTTTTCGTCCTCCTGGGTCAGGGCCGCCTGGACGATCCGCTCCATTACGGAATAGCTGTATTCCAGCCCGTACCCGAGGCCGCCCGTCGTCGGATCGATGACGATGTCCTGGCCGGCGACGCCCAGGTTGCCGAGCAGAATGTTGAGCTGCTTGGCAAGATTCACGTCAATCGGCGAAGACGCCACGACCACATGCTTGTAGGCGAGGCAGGCCGCGCCGACCTGCTTGTAGTCTCCTTCTTCCACGGGGGACAGCGCCAGCCTCTTGTCGCTGCATTTTTCCGCCGTCAGGCGCATCACCTCCGTATCCTTTTCGTGGTTGGCCACTCCCCAGATCACGACGGGCACATCCACGGCATTGATCACTTTGCTCACCACTTCCGCAACTTCTTCCGCCGGTTTGTTGTCCCCGTTCGGGTCCGCACTCTTGGTCTGAACCACGATCAGCTCCGCTCCATACTGGTCCACGCACTTCCTGGCCCACGCCGCGGAGTCCGCCAGAACATCGAGGAAAGGCGCTTTTGCGGCTTCCGCCCATTCCGCGCTCGGGTCTTTGTCCCACACCTCCATTGCCACCCTGGGCGGGTGAGGAATCGCTCCCTCGAAGGAGTGAAAAGGAAATACTGTCTTGCCTCCGACGGTGACAGCCTTGCCACCGCTCCCCAGAGTCACCTCTCTGATTGCTCCGGTATACACTTGTTTTGCAGGTTGGAAAGCCAAGGCCTAACCTCCTTTCGCAGTTGTATCCAAACACGCCAAGGTCTCACAGGGAGACACCATTATTTCGTCCTTCCGTCCGAAAAAAGCGGCTCGATCATAGCAGAAAGGCGCACTGCCCGAAATCCCGCAAATCACTCAAGCCATCGACTTCTCCAGGGAAAGACGATCTTCTTCCAAAAGAAAACAAGGGTCCACGCTTCGAACTCTTCCGCACGCATCGTTACGGAACGTTACGGGTATCGATGAAGATTTTCTGGTGAGAAAAGAACTGGAAGAGCTGCCGCACAGGGAAAAACAGCCGACAAGATTCGCCGGGGAACCTGGATGATTCAATGTCGCCGGATGGACTGTCCAGATCGACTGATGTCAAACAACACGACACCCCCGCACCATTGATGGGGGTTATATGTAAATAAAGAGATCGCAGGGAAATGTCAACAAATTTCCTGAGGGCAGGCGGACTTCACAAGCAATTACAAAAGATTGGAATGGAAATGGAGCTTCAGAACCTTTCGGTCCACTGACTGCCGGTGCTTCCGGTCGCCCGCGCCACGGTCCGAACCGTTCGGAACGAATTCAATCCTTTCTCCACGGCTTGGATTCCCGGTAGCTCCCGCGCTTCCGTTCGTACTCCTTTCGCTTCGCCTCCGTCATGCATCTGCAGTAGTCTTCGATCAACCTGTCCATCACGTAGACCGCCTCGTCGAACCGGCCCGTCTCGGCGTGCGCCTCCGCCAGCGTGTCCAGATAAGCGGGGGAGTCGGGATCGGTCCAGGTCAGATCGACCATAATGGCCACCGCCCGCTTGCCGTCGCGCAATTGTCCGTCGGGACACGTCGCAAGCAGGGATGCCATCCGGTGCGCCGCCCGGCGGACCCCCTTCGACGACGCATGCTCAAACCATTTGAGGGCTTCCGCATAATCCTTCCGCACCCCCTCGCCCGCGTAATACCTCGACCCCACCTCGAACTGGGCTTGCGCGTGTCCCTGTTCCGCGGCCTTCCCGTACCACTGAAACGCCAGTATTTCATTCCTGTCGGTCCCTTCGCCGAGCTCGTAGCAGGCGCCCAGGGCGTATTGGGCCTCGGCATATCCCTGTTCCGCGCTCACCGAGTACCATTGGAAGGCCAAGGCCGCATTTTCGGGAACTCCCTCGCCGTACTCGTACATCTCACCCAGGCGAAACTGGGCCGAAGGATCCCCTTTTTCGGCCCGCGCCTCGACGGCTTTGACGTCCTCCGCGTCATTTTCGCCCGAATCCGGCATGGGAAGCCCTCGTCCCGGTTCAATGAGGAGGACGGGAACAAAGATCATGAAAAAAAGGGCAACGATGAACCTGCGGCCACGACACTCAAGCATCAGGAGACTCCTTGCCGTTCATCGCTCATGTGAACGGGCCTGAACGGAATGTTCAAGATACCGCAATGGAACGACGATTATGTTACATTCGGTGACCCTACACCGCAAGTTCATCATTATATTCCACTGGCGGAAAACTCTCACCCTTCGGAGTCGGATGGAAATGGATCGTTCTCCGGCCCGTGACGCGCAAATGCCATTGAGGGATATCATGGACAAGAAGAAGCTAAAGAACGAATACGCCCTGGAGCACCTTTTCGGGCGCATTCTGAGCCCTTTTGAAGCCTTCCTCAAACGGACGACCGCGGGAGGCATCGTTCTGATGGGAACCACCGTGCTGACGTTGATCGTGGCAAACTCGGCATGGGGCGACGCCTTTCTGCGCTTCTGGGAACAGCGGGCCCGCTTTGGAATCGGTTCCCTGCAATTCGAAATGAGCCTGCATGACCTGATCAATGACGGCCTCATGAGCCTTTTCTTCCTGGTGGTCGGTCTCGAATTGAAGCGGGAAATGAAGGTCGGGGAGCTGTCATCGTGGCGGGACGCGGCTCTGCCCATATTCGCCGCGGTCGGAGGCATGGTCGTCCCGGCGCTCATCTATTACGCCGTCAATTCCCACGGAACCGCCGCGGCGGGCTGGGGGATTCCCATGGCGACGGACATCGCCTTCGCGGTAGGCATACTCGTGCTGCTTGCCTGGCGGATTCCCCCAGGCCTGATCATCTTTCTGACCGCCTTGGCCATCGCCGATGATCTGGGCGCCGTTCTCGTGATCGCCCTCTTCTACACCCACGAGATCAGCCTGGACGCCATCGGCTTCGCCTCCGCAGTCCTTTTTCTGCTGCTCCTCCTGAACCGCGGCGGAATCAGGCACGCTATTCCATACGGCGTCCTGGGCGTACTGCTTTGGCTGGCCCTGCATCATTCCGGGGTCCATTCCACCCTCGCCGGCGTTCTGCTCGCTTTCGCCATCCCGGCACGACCGGCGCGTGCGCCCGCGGAATTCGAACGACGCCTGGTCGAGCTTCAAAACGCCTTTCATGCCGAAGCCGCCGCACCGGACTTTGTCGATCAGCCGCTGAGCAACCCGCGCATGGCGACCATCGCCGAGACCCTGGAAAGAAATTCCCGTGCCGTTCAGTCCCCGCTCCAACGCATGGAACACAGGCTCGGCCCCTGGGTAACGTTCGTCGTCATCCCGCTTTTCGCTCTGAACAATGTGGGCATTGACTTCGAGAAAATCGCGCTGCTGCAAGGGCTTTGCGAACCGGTGACCATGGGAGTCTGTCTGGGGCTTGTTTTCGGGAAGTTTACGGGCATATCAGTCTTCAGCTGGACCGCCGTGAAACTCGGTATCGGGCGGCTTCCTTCCGAGGTCCGGTGGCCTCACCTGCTCGGAGTGGCCTGGCTCGGCGGCATCGGATTCACCATGTCCCTTTTCATCAGTCAGCTCGCGTTCGACGACCGACTCCTGCAGGAACAAGCCAAGTTGGGAATCCTCACGGCTTCGCTGCTTTCGGCGATGATCGGAATGACCTGGTTATACCTCGGCGGAACCAGGGCACGGCCGAGTCGCAAATGACGCCCCTCCGCTCATCGCCTGCGATTCGCATCCGCCCGGACCGACCGAAGCCTTCGTCCTTTTGCGGGGCCTCGCCCCCTTGCGGACGCGTTCAGTGAATTTTAATCTTTGTTGAAGGACCGGTTTCGGACGGTTCATTCCGGGGGCGTGGCGCGAGGCACTTATACGAAGTTGCGTGCAAGATGGATCTTTCAAGCACAAAAGAGCGGGGGAATGATTCCCCCGCACCCCCCAAGTTTCGGCCACACGCGCAAGCGCGTGAGGCCGAGTGCTCGGCGCTGTCGGCGACTGGCCAAAGGCCGCCGCCGCAGCGCCACACGGAGCCGCGAAGCGGCGAGGGGGTGTGGGGGATACGTCCCCCACGCTTTTTGAGTATCATTTTGAACGCAAATCCGTATTACAGTGCGTTCAGGCCGGCGGCATTTGGCGGGAGGGAACACAGCCCCGCCTCGGAATCGCGCGGGACGCAGGGGCGGGAACCGTTCCCGCCCAGCCTCGCTTTTCGCGGCTCCATATTTCGCGAACTTGAACGCGAATCGGTATTGTGACGGTTTCGGACGGAGACCGAGGGGGTAGCGGCCCCTGGAGGTCTCGAAACGAGGAGACCATATGATGAACAGACGGTCAGCGTCTCTCCTGCTGCTTCTGGGAATCGGCGCTGTCGCTTTTGGCAAACCCGGAGTCCTGACGGCCCGGGCGGAAAGGCGGGTGGAAGCCATGTCGAGTGCAAATCAGCCGGATACCGGAATTCGGGAGACCGGTGCGGCCACGGATGCGGTGGTCAAGACGGATGCCGAGTGGCGCGCGTCACTCACCGAAGAACAGTACGCAATCCTGCGGCAAAAAGGCACGGAGCAGGCCTTTACCGGAAAGTATCACGACTTCAAGGGGAAAGGCACCTACGTCTGCGCCGGGTGCGGCAACCCCTTGTTCAGCTCCGACACCAAGTTCGATTCGGGAACCGGCTGGCCGAGCTTCCGGGCGCCCATTTCCGATAAGAGCATCAGAACGGCCACGGACCGAAGCTTCCTGATGACTCGGACGGAGGTCCTTTGCGCGCGATGCGGCGGCCATCTCGGCCACGTGTTCAACGACGGCCCGGCCCCCACCGGGCTCCGCTATTGCATAAACTCGGCGGCGCTGGATTTTGTGGCGGACTGAGGGAGGACCGGTACCGCTTTCCGCCTCTCGCAACGCCGTGAGCCGTGTTAAAAGCGTGCGGCCGGTGAAAAGGAAGCCGTGTGCCCGTCCTGCGCCCGTCGACCGCTGACGCAATCGCCTCCACGAGGAGGCACAAGGATGCCGCAATGAAGATTCCCGTGTTTCTGATTCCGTTGTTCCTCCTGGGATCGGCTGTTGCCTTGCTCCTCTTTACGGTCAGCGGACCGGGCTCCGAAGGGAAATACCCCGCCGGCGACGTGAAACTCGCGGAGGCGACCTTCGCGGGAGGCTGCTTCTGGTGCATGCAGCCGCCCTTCGACAAACTGGAAGGTGTCGTTTCGACAACGGCGGGTTACACGGGAGGCAGGGAAAAGGACCCGACCTATGAACAGGTGTCCGCCGGTGCAACCGGGCATGTCGAGGCCGTGCGGATCGTGTACGACCCGAGCAGGATTTCATACGAGCAACTCCTCGACGTCTTCTGGCAGAATATCGACCCGACGCAGCCCGACGGACAGTTCGCCGACACAGGCCCTCAGTACCGAACGGTCATTTTCACACACGATGACGAACAGCGGCTTCTGGCCGAGGCTTCCCGGCGGAAGCTGGAACAGTCCGGAAGGTACGACCGGGGGATAACGACCGAAATCCTTCCCGCCAGGCCGTTCTACGAGGCGGAAGAATACCATCAGGCGTACTACAGGAAAAACCCGCTACGGTATGAATACTACCGCCGCATGTCGGGCAGAGACCGGCACATTGCCGAGAAATGGGGGCACGAGAAACCGGCCCGCCGCGGCAAAGCCGCGGAGAAATGATCGGCGGCGTACGGCAAACTTCCCGGAAAACGGCGGGGCGGGGCCTTTCGTGCAAATCTGGTTCCATTCACGCCAGTCTGAAAGCGACGCCTGCATGGCGGTACCTCGCGGGAACGGCGGTTTCCGCCAGGCGTCACGGCCTTTTCCCGCCGCCCCTGGACGGTCGCGGGACGGGCAAGCCGCGACTGCGAGGGGGCTTCGATCTTTCTGCATTCCGGATCATTAAAGCTTGGCACGGCGCCCTGTCCGATATAGTCTTGAACGGTTTCTTTTCAGGCACCTCCAGCCGGATTCTGCGAATTCGGGGAAGAAGACGCGGAATACGGCATTGGAAAGGCCGGACGCTCGAAAGGCGACCGGGAATCTGCTGCCGGCCGCCGCCCGATGCCGCGGACACCCTCCGCGCCTGACGATTCATCGAGGAAGCGGTCCCGGGGAGGTATCATCCCCCTGCACGACTCGTGGCCCAAAGGCGTAAGATGAAGAGTACGCACAGGAAAAAATCCAGAGCCGCCATGATTTCCGTCTTATCCAACGCCACCCTGGTGGCGCTGAAGATCGTGGTCGGCGTTTACATCGGATCGGTTTCCGTGATCTCCGAAGCAATCCATTCGGGTGTCGATCTGCTGGCCGCCGCGATCGCCTATCTTGCCGTACGAACCTCCGGAAGGCCTCCCGACCGGAAGCACCCTTTCGGGCACGGCAAATTCGAGAACATCTCCGGTACGGTGGAAGCTCTGCTCATTTTCCTGGCCGCGGCCTGGATCGTCCATGAATCCGTCCAGAAACTGCGGCATCCCGAACCCATTGGCGTCGCGGCATTCGGCGTGGGAATCATGCTGCTTTCCGCCGTGGTGAACGTCATTGTGTCCAGGATGCTTTTCAGAGTGGCGAGGGAAACGGATTCCGTGGCTTTGGAAGCGGACGCGTGGCATCTGCGCACGGATGTCTACACCTCGGTGGGCGTCATGGCCGGACTTGGAATCATCTGGATCGGAGACATCTATTTTCCCGCCGTGGAGCTGGACTGGGTGGACCCCGTGGCCGCTATCGGCGTGGCCGTGCTCATCATCAAGGCAGCTCTCGATCTGACCCTCAAATCAGCCCGGGACCTCCTGGACGTCAGCCTCCCCTCGGAAGAGGAATCGATCATCCGGCGGCAAATCTCCGAGCACGCCCCAAATATCAGGGGGGTGCGCCGTCTTCGAACCCGCAAGGCGGGGTCCACCCGGTTCGTGGAATTGACGATCCTCGTCGATTCGGAAATGACGGTGGGGGAGTCGCACTGCATCGCCGACGTCATCACACAGGCCATTCAGGAACGATACCAAGGAGTGATCGTCACCATCCACATCGAGCCATGGAAACCTCACGGCTCACGCCGCGGAAGCGGCTCGTCCGAAAGCGAATGACACGGCCGCGGTCTTTCCGCTCTTCTTGGGCCGCCAAGGGGGGAGTCAAGCGGGGGAGGCCGGCAGAACCGCTTTCAAGAGGGCTTTCGAGGCCGGATGCGACAGTTGATCGAGAGCGGTCACTTCGTCGCTGGTCTCGATGATCCGCCCGAAGTGCAGGACCGCCACGCGGTCGCAAAACCTGCGAATAACGCGGAGATCATGGGAGATGAACAGGAAAGCCATTTTGAGCTCCTGCTGCAGCCATGAAAGGAGGTCGAGCACCTGGGCCTGGACCAGCACGTCAAGACCGCTCACTGCTTCATCGAGGACAATCAGCCGAGGCTTCGGGGCGACGGCCCGGGCGATGCAGACTCTCTGAAGCTCCCCGCCGCTGAACTGATGCGGATATTTGCTGCCATCCTCCTCCTTCAGCCCCACCATCTCCAGGAGTTCGCCGATACGAAGGCGCAACTTTCGACTCGAAAGCCGCTCGAAGTTTCGCAGGGGTTCACCGATGGCCTCCGATGCCTTGAACCGGGGGTTTATCGATTGAAAGCAGTCCTGAAAGACGGCCTGCAAATGCCGGCGCACGGCTCGAAGGTCCTTCCCGTCGCCATTGGTGAGATCACATCCCATGAATCGGACCGTTCCGATATCGGGCCGCTCGAGGCCCAGCGCGATGCGCCCCAGAGTGCTTTTTCCCGCTCCGCTCGGTCCCACAAGCCCCAGGCACGTCCTCTCGTCCAGGGCCAGGGAAACACCGGAGAGTGCATCCACCCGCTCCCTCCGACGGAATACGCCGCCCCGGCGGTAGCTCTTACGGATTCTCTCCAGCGTGAGTAACCTCATTGCCGACGTCTCCGTCTTCCCATCTTCCCGCACAATGCACGCTTTTTGGCGGGCAGGGCATTGTTACCGGCGATTCATGCCGCCCCTTCCGCGATGAAGACGGAAGTGCGCGTCAAGCAAAGCGCGGGTGTAGGGATGAGTGGGCCTTTCGAAAACGGTGCCCGCGGAAGCCGACTCAACAAGCTTGCCGTCGCGCATCACGGCGACGTGGTCCGCCATGCGTGCAACAACGCTCAGGTCGTGAGTGACGAGCAGGATTCCCATCCCGCGATCCCTGCGCAGGCGGTCCAGGAGATCCAGGATCCTCGATTGTGAAACGACATCGAGATCAGTGGTGGGCTCATCGGCAATAAGAAGCGGGGCTTCGTGTACGAGGGCCAGTGCGATCATCACCCGCTGCAGCATCCCTCCGCTCATCTGAAAGGGGTACAGCCGCAGTATGGAAACCGGGTCGGAAAACCCCACTTCCCGGAGAACGTCCTCCGCAAGGCTGAAGGAATTCCTGTCCCCGGCGCCGCAGTGAGCCGCGATGGTCTCCATGAAGTGTTTCCCGATGGTGAAAACGGGATCGAAAGCACTCATGGGGTTTTGCAGGATGACGGCCATGTATTTTCCCCTGAACCCTCGCCATCGAGCATCGGGGACACACTCCATCCATTCCCCTTTCAGCCTTATCTCACCGGCTTCCCGCACGACACCCCGAGGCAGAAGATTGAGGATGGCAAGGCAGGTGAGGGATTTTCCACACCCGCTTTCACCAACCAGGCCAAGGACCTTTCCGCTATGGACGGAAAAGCTTAAACCGTCCACGAGTTTCACCGTGGAACGGCCGTTCCGCAAGACGACTTTCAGCTCCTTTGTCTCAAGAAGAGGTTCGGAAGCCATGGCTAGTACCTTCCTTCCCTCAGCCCAGGGTCCAGTGAGTCGCGCAGGGCATCCCCCAGCAAGTTGAAGGCCGTAATGATGAAAAAAATCATCAGACCGGGATAGGTCATGAGCTCCGGGTGCCCACGGACGAAGTGTCTGGCGTCATTGATCATTGCGCCCCATTCGGAGGTCGGGGGCTGGATGCCGAGCCCCAGGAAGGAGAGACCCGAGACGTGCAGCATGATGTGTCCCAGGTCCAGTGTCGCCAGAATGGCGAGCTGGGGGATCACGGAAGGAAGGATGTGCCGCACGACTATTCCGGTTCGGCTGGTTCCTGCAACCCGCGCGGCAAGGATGAATTCGCGGTGCTTCAGACCGAGGACCAGACCGCGGACGATCCGACCGTACCAGGCCCAGTGGGAGAGAGCAATAGCCAGGATCATGTTGAAGACACCGGGGCCCAAAGTCCCTACCATGACAATAGCCAGAATGAGAGTGGGAAAGGCCAGAAACACATCGCATATCCTCATGAGCCCGGAATCCACCCATCCTCCGGCATAGCCGGAAGCCGCGCCGACAAGGAGACCTATAAGGAGTATAGCTCCCATGGCGGCAAGAGTTGTGCCGAGAGAGACTCTCGCTCCATGAATCAGCCTGGACAGGACATCCCTTCCCAGATGATCCGTGCCCAGAAGGTGCTCTCGGTCCGGAGACCGGAGCTTTTTCTCGATGGCCACATGGTCGGGATCGTGGGGGCTGATCCACGGTGCGAAAAGAGCCATGAAAACCGTGACGGCCACCAGCATGGCGGAGCTTGCCAGAACCAGCCTGTTTCGAGACATGCAGCCCCCTTTCCCTTCACGCCCCGGAATGTTCTATCGCTTTTCCGCCACCGTTTCGTCGAGTTCCATGTCTTCAAAGGGAATTTCATACATGGTCGGTCCGAAGTGCACTCCCTTCACTCGTTTCCCGTGGATCACCATGCTCGCGAGGAAAGTGATGGGCATGTAGACGGACTGCTCGTGGAGGGTGCGTAAGACACTGTCGTACAAGACCCGGCGCTCTTTGTCGTCCCGCATGACGAGGAGCCGGGCGATCTTTTCATCGATCTCCTTTTTCATGGGAAGCCCGAGTTGAGCCTGGTAGTCCGCATGCGTGGGAAAGCGCATGGAGCTTACCAGAGAGTGCGGATCGTAGGGGGCTCCCCACGTTTCCAGGATGGTGAGATGGAATTCTCCGGTTTTCCAACGATTGCTGAAGGTCTGCGGCTCCTCCCCCAGGAGCCTCACCTTGATGCCCACCCTCGCCAAATCCCCCTGGATGACTTCGGCCAGCGCCTTGTGGATGGGGTTGGTGCCGACAAAGCTGAGATCGAGGGCGAGCTGCTCACGGTTCTTCTCTCTGGATTTCCCTCCCGGCTTCAGTTTCCATCCCGCTTCATCCAGAATGGCAGAGGATTTTCCGATACTGAATTCGTATGTGGGAAGGTCAATGTCGCAATAAAGAGCGGTCCTCGCAAAAAGGGTATCGGCAGGCTTTTCGGTATCGAAGAAAACCCCATTTGCGATGGACTGTTTGTTGACGGCATGCTGAATCGCCCGGCGCACAGCCGGGTCCACCGTGGGTCCTCGCCCGGTATTCATGGCAATGGTGCGAACGGCCATGGGAGGTGAGATGGCCGAACCGTACTTTCCCGTGCGCCTGAGGCTCATGAAGGTGTCCATACTGACCGCGCCGCCGACATATCCCCCCCCGAAGATGAGATCCACCTCACCCGATTCCAACGCCAGTGCCCGAGATTCCGGATCGGGGATGATCTTGACGCGGATTTCTCCAATCGCGGGTTTCTTGCGCCAATAGTCGTCGTTGCGTTTGAAAACGGCATATTCATCGCGTTTGTACTCTGCAAGAACCCATGGGCCGGTACCAACTGGTTTCTTTATGCCCTCGGCCGTGTTTCCACTCTCGGGAAAAACGGCGGGCGAGACGAAAACAAGCGGCCGAAATAGGCAGAGTTCCTGCAGAGCAGGGTAGTAGTATTCTTTCAGAACCATCCTGAACGTGAGCTCATCCACCACCTCTGTCTCCCCGATCTGGTTGATCAGTTCGAGCCATCGGTACATGTCGCGGTTCATCAGCACCGCATCGAAGTTCTTCTTCACGGCATGGGCATCAAAGGCGGTGCCATCGGAAAACCTGACCCCTTTGCGCAGACGGAAGCGGTATTCCTTGCCGTCTTCCGATTCCGTCCAGCTTTCCGCCAGCCAAGGAACGATCTGCCCGTTCTCACCGCATTTCAAAAGGGGTTCGTAGACCATGTTCTGGAAGACGAACGGAGTTCCGTAAAGATGAGGGTTCAGATGCCCCACATCCCCCGAATAGGCATAAGTGAGTCTGTTCCCGTCCACGGCCGAAACGACCGGGGCTTTGCCGATTTCCGACGTGAGAATAGCCAGAAAGAGAAGGCAACGCACCGCTCGCTTCCAGCGCCGCATCGTCGCAAACACTCCATCTCTAATCGATTGACGGTTCAAGGAACTCCCCCCGAAACAACGCCGGCCTGCAGGTCGCACGATCGCATCCCCGGAGCAAAAAGTGCCGAAAGAACCGGGCCTTCGCCCCCGGACATGACCTTCGTGATCTCATCGCGTGCCCGTGTCGAAAGACTCCGCGGGAGCGCTTTCCGGAACATGCCGCCAGCCTCGGGGCCGCATGATCCGCGGCTCTGCCCGGCAGGCCGATCGCTGGAACGGCCATGACAAGTCCGGTATGCTCGCCCCGGCAGTATCCGCGCTGTGCGTCACCTCGCCGAATCTCCGATACGGATGCGTGGATCAAGCCACGCGTGGAGGACATCCACCGCAAGGTTGCAGATGACGAAGATGGCCGACATGAGAAGAATGTATCCCTGCACCACGGGAAGGTCCCGGTTCATGATCGCTCTCAGGGCGTAGAGCCCGACACCCGGCCAGGCAAAAACGCTTTCCGCGATGACCGAGCCCCCGATGAAGTTCCCCGCGCACATTCCCAGCGCGGAAACAGCCGGAAGCAGGGAGTTTTTCAGCACGTGCCTGCCGATCACCCATCGCTCGCGCACGCCCCTGGCCCTTGCGTAAAGAACGAACCGCTGGTTCAGGTTTTCCAGCACACCGGCCCGGATGAGGCGAACAAGAACGGCAATGAAGATGAACGACAGCGTGAAGGCCGGCAGGATCAGGTGCATCGGCCCGCCTCTTCCCAGAGCGGGCAGCCATCCGAGCTTCACGGCAAAAAGATGGATCAGTAGAAATCCCAGCCAGAAGCTGGGGATGGAAGCACCCACGTAGGAAAAGAGGCGGCAGAACTGGTCCACGAGGCTTTCTTTGTATAGTGCGGAAAACACCCCGAGGGGCACACTGATGAGAATCGTCAGTATCAGTCCGGCTCCGGTGAGTTGGAGAGTTGCCGGAAGGTAGCGAAGCAACTCGTCCAGTACGGGCCTGCGCGTCTGGTACGACGTCCCGAAATCCAGCCGGGCGGCTCGTTTCAACCAATCGCAATACTGGACGGCGAGCGGCCGGTCCAGCCCCAGTTCATGTCTCACGACCGCCACGGCCTTTTCATCGGGGGGCACCTGAGCCGAGCGTAGATAAACAACGGCAGGATCCACCGGATCCAGGCGCAGAAGCAGGAAAGCCACCACGGACACCCCGAAAAGGATCGGAACCAGGCTCAACAATCTTCTTGCGATGAAGCTCATCACGAGACTGCATCCTTTCAACCCACCCATCGGGTCTGCATTGGCCCCCCATGGCCCGGGCAGGCCCACGACGCCCCCGACAGGTTCCGTCTAGAACCGATAGGTCGCGGTCCCGATGAATGCGCGACCGTCGGCCGGGTTGGCAATCGGCCCCGGCAGGTAGAAGCCTCCGCTTGTGGAGCCGTGCTCGGCATAGGTTTTGTCCGTGAGGTTGTTGATTGCGAAACTGAGCTCCAGCCCCTTGCACCAATCTCTGAACCCGTAGGTGTACTTGAGGTCTACAACCGTAAATCCGTCCAGCCGCAGCGTGTTCGCGACGTCGATGAACCGGTCCGTTCCATAGCGCACGGAAGTGTCGAACCTCCCATATTTCTCACTGACCCATCCCACAGTCGTGCCGAACTGGTGCCTCGGGACCAGCGGGACTCTTTTCCCGGAATAATCCGCGGTCGTGGTCCTGTAGTCGGTAAACTCGGCGTCGATATACGTATAGTCCAGGGCAACGTAAAAACCCCATGGAAGCTTCTTTCCCACTCCGGCTTCCAACCCCATGGATCTTGTTTCGCCCGCATTTTGATATATGTAATTGGTCGGATCAACGAGAACAATCTTGTCTTCCGTGAGGATGTAAAATCCTGCAATGTTGTAGGTGATACCGAAACAAGCGGGCAATTCGCCTCTGAACCCCACTTCCCATGTCTCCAATGTTTCGGGCTCGACGTTTCGATCCAGATCGAACGGAGCTACCGTCAGGAATAGCGACCGGATTCCCTGGCTGTAATTGCCGAAAAGATTGAGTGACGGATCGAATACGTAGGAAAATCCTGCTCTTGGGCTCAATTTATCATGGCTTGTATCATAGCTGTTGGCGGAATTGGAATGTTTGTAGTCGGTCCCCATGATGTCATAGCGAACACCCACATTGATCATCAGGTTTTCGATCGGGGAAACCTCGTCTTGAATATACAGACCCCATATGTCCTCATTGACATTGGCCTTGTTTGCGAATTGGACAAACTGGTAAAAATAGTCATTGGGTCGCACATAAACGCTGTGATCCAGGTACCTGTATTCCACGCCGGTGAGAAGACTGCTTTTTACTCCACATATGGAAAAATCGTACTGATAGTTCGACTCAGCCGTCCAGGTCTCGGAGAAACCGAACTTGAAGTGAAGCCCCACGTCGTCGCTTGAACCGTCAAGCGTCCTGTAGGAAGCCTTTAAACGCAGAAGGGAGTTGTCTCCCAGTGCCCATTTGAGCTTCGCTCCCACTGCATTTATGTCGGCGTGGCCTTTCCCGAATTCATCCGGCTGGCTCGATCCCGTGGGGTTTTTTCTGAAGGTGTCCAGGGGAAGTCCCCCCGAGTAACCGTCATCGACGGTTTTCAGGTTCGCAAGCATCTCGAAATCGATGTTTTTCCCCGTGTATCCCGCCCGGGGGTTGGCGACGAAGTTCTCCGTGTAGGTGTTGTGCCGATAACCATCGCTTTGCAGATACCAGGTGTTGACTCCGAAGTGGAATCCGTTTTCGAGACGACCGCCCACGTAGGCATGAGGTTCCACGGTCCCGAAGCTGCCGGCACTAACGGACAACTCGGCTTGAACCGGTTTCTCCGGCCGCTTGGTGATGACATTGATGATTCCGCCGACACCCGCAACCCCGTACAGAGCGGAGGCCGGATTCTTGATGATTTCAATTCGCTCGATGTTGTATGGTATGATCGTGTGCCGCTCGAAGAAGTTACTCACGTTGTTCACTTCGATTCCGTCCAACATGAGCAGGAGGCCGCGACCGTCCGGCAGCATTCCCCGGAAGGATGCCACCGCCTTTGATCTCATGCTCCCCAAACCACTGATGGTCAAACCCGGCACATGGCGAAGAAGATCGAACAGATCGACCTGCTGGTACTTCTTGATTTCCTCTTGAGTTATCACCGTAACGTTGCTGGAAATGTCCTTCACCTCCCTCTCGGTTTTTGTCGCGGTCACCACGATTTCCTCAAGCTCGTGTGTCGTCTTCACTTGCTTGTCCCGAAGCGCCCCCTCCTCGGCCCAGCTCGCGCCGCTCAGCACCACGCACACCATTCCGGCCACTCCCACCATCAACCCGAACCCCTTCATTTTCCCCCTCCCAACATTTTGCGAATTAGAGTTGGCAATAACACCGCACAGCCATCACTCCGCTATTCGAGAGCTCCCCCGCGGCTCCAAGACAGGGAACCGCCCCCCTAATCGAAACGAGTGCTCCTTTCGCTGCACATCAATTCCCATGGCAGCACAACGGGTCCTAATGAGGGAACGGACCGTTGAAAAGCTCCAGGTACGACAGCCTGTTCTTGCGATACCCGAGTTCCCGCGGCAACTCGAACAACCGTGTCACCCCTGAAAGGGTCGGCTTCGCGAAGCGCTGCAACCCACCCTGCACCACTATCCTGACGACAGGCACTCCGAATGCCTGTTTGGTATGATTCACGACCACAACGTCCACAGCGGGAATACACCGTTGCATATGAAAAAGAATCTTCCGGATGTCTCCGCACACGCTTTCGGTGGCTTGGTTCGGAATTCCCCTGTAGTCAAGCGATACGCTATCCTCCAATATTTCCAGTTGGTTGAAGTGATGCAGCGAGTGCAGGGAGTAGTAACTGAACACCATTTGCGTGTTCGAAGGGCTGCGATACTTCAGTTTCTCCTCTGTTCGACCCATTTCCATCGGTTGCCAGGCTTCGGAAACAGACCGTTCCAGGGCCAGGTTGGGGTCCAGATTCGCGCCGAACCCGCTGGTGGCGTAACAACGATAGTCGCCTTCGTTGACAATCCATGTTCGGAAAACCGGAATAGACAGGTCAGTCGTATAGTTTCGGCTGACAACCTTGAATCCGAGTGCCCGTACATCCTCCAGAACAGGGGCCACTCTGGGAGCCTCAACGGTTTCCGGGCGGATTCTGGGCAAGGTGAGGGCGTTGGCCTGCCAGATCATCCAGGCATCATGCTCCACAGTCTCCAAAAGGCCCTGCAGAATCGCATCTTCAATGGTGGCGCCCGCAGAGAGGCCACCGGAATTGTTGTCATGGAAGTGGCCCATGAACTTGGATTCGGTCAGAAATACCATCGAAGCGGGTACGAGTATCGGACTTGCGCGGACCAGCGAGTACCCCCATACCCAGTCAATCGGAGCGCTTCGACTGAATCGTTCCATCTCGCCCTGGTGAAATACCTCACCAATGCATGTTTGAGGATTGACGGCAATATCCGCCACCTCTTCAAACGTGGCCCGGACCATTTCCACGTCACCGTAGTATTTCGAACTGAGGCGCTCGAATAGCTCGAAGGCCGCCGACAGATACGCTTGTTCTTCGGTGATGCCTTTCCCGCGCTGCGTCAGATCTCCGTGGACATGGAAGGGAAGTTGCCCGTTATACTTGCTTCTGATCGTTGCGGTATAACGAAAAAGGATGCTGTCCAGAGCGCCGTGAGTCTGTCTCTCCACACGGACTTCAAGACAGGCACGCTCCATGGCTTCATCAATCAGTTTCCTGGCCTCCCCCGCCGAGACGCTCCTGCGTCCTCCGTGCAAATATACGATGGGCTTCTCCTCCAATGCGATTTCGTAACTGCGCAAGTGATCCAACCTTGAAGGCCGGCCGAACTGCAAGCGCGATCGGTTCATCCCGCAACAGGAGGGGCAGGTCGTGATCGGTTCAAAAGCAATTTCTTCAAAACGACTAGCGACGTGGACCGGCACTCGAAGCTGCTTCCTGGCCAAATCCAGCGCGTGGTCTCTTTCCATCAGCCTGCCCGCTTCAGCGACGACATGGGTCGCCACCCACTCGATCACGGACCGGTGAAAATCCCGGTGCTCCGTCGACCACGATTCTTTCAAAGGAAGCAGGTGATCGGTACGTAGCGCCACTTGGCCCTTATCGCTCATGAAACATCGGCGGTGCTCGAAAAGACAACCGAAACAAGGGGTTTTGCCGGGAATGACCGTGGGCCCCAGCAGGATCTCTTTACCGTTGTAGTAACAGGACACAAATGAAATATTAAGATTCAAGCATATATCATTTATAGAAATGAATTCACCTATTGTACACTCCTCAGGACACCAAATTAGAATGCCACAGCCGAGATTATGCAACAACTCAGTATAGTATTCTTGCGAATCTGACTTACCATGTAGATATTCATAACAGACAATTTTTTTATACCATAATTCTATGGATTTATCTGAAATACTATTTAAATCCATAAAGATTTGCTTTTTAACGGTATCTGCAATTGCGCCACGACCAATCAACACTATTGAATGCCGACGCATTATATCCTTATTATTATCATCACATCCATCAGATCTGATATAACCATTACTTGTTTTATTGTTATCGCTTATTATGATATTTGAACTTATTAGTGATTTTAAAAAGCACTTTATATCTTCAATTGGATATTTCTGATTCAAAATTTCTATGGCTTCGTTCAGATCACATTCGTTGTCAAAAAGTGCCAAAACCTCATACAGTACAGATGGTGTACACTTGAGAACTTTCATCCTTCCAAGAGTATAAGCAACAATAAAATCACCCGAGCCCTCCGAAATGGAAAGAAAGGGATTCATCCGATAAACCGAGTGTGCTTCACTCATGCCGTGCTCCTTGATATTGCCATTGCCCCTCGACGATCACCCTGCCTTTGTGTCGGGAGAAATCATCCACCATCGCACATCAGTTCTACTTGCCATGGCATAAAGCCAGGCAAGACCGGAGAAAGCCATGATACCTCCACTGACGCAACTCACCGCCGACACACTCATGTGGTTGAGCATCAATCCATGGATTGCCGCTGACAACCCATAGACCGGAAGCATCAGACCGTTGCTGAATCCGACTACTCGGCCCCGCATTTCATCAGACGCACAGGTGATCAACAGCGGTTCGTATACCAGTCCAAAAACGAATGTGGCGGTCATTTGGAGCCCGAAAAGAATAACGGCTGCACAAAAGCCTGAAACCAACGTGAGGACAATCAAAGCGATGCCTTCCACGATGCACGCTAGCCCGAGCACGAGAGTGTCCCTTCTTGGATTCTTTCCGAACCAGGATTTCATGAAAGCTGCAAGGACGGCACCCACGCCCGCCATCGAATAAAGAACACCAAGAGTGGTCTCGGAGTTCCCGAATTGCTTATAATTCAGCATGGTTATGATAACAAATACTCCACCACCTCCAAGTGACCACGATACATTTAAGAGTATCATTTTTAATATAAAATAGTGTTGCTTCAAGTAATTCGCGCCATCTATAAGAAATCCCCTGAATTTACTTCTTATTGGGTGTGATATGCATGCGAATTGCATGTGTTTACTCTTATCGATTGTAGGTTCCCTCCTTTTGATACTAAATGTGCACAACGCAGAAATCAAAAAGGTTGCTACGTTTATTACAAAAGCTATTCTATAGCCGACGAATCCAACTATGGCCCCTCCCAAGACGCTTCCCAAGATCGTGGACCCGCCAATGCTGATTTGATTCAAAGCGGTTGCCGCTCCCATGTTCTCTTTTCCCACAAGATCGGGCACGAGGGTGAGTCGGACGGTCAGGAACAATGCGTTCGTTGCGCCCATTAGCCCGACCAGCGGATACAAAAACCAACTTTGTGCCGAATCCGTCACAAAAATGTAGGGAACGGCCAGTAACGCCATGATCAAATCAAGTGTGAACAACAATGATTTTCGGTCATGCCGGTCGGCAAGAACACCTGCGACAATGCTGCAAAGCATCCGGGGAATGAAGCGCAACCCGATGACCACGCCGACGGCAAAAGCGGACCCCTGGTTGATGGTTGCAGTCAGCAGGACGACAGCCACGTTGTTGAGGCTGTCACCCAGGAGGCTGACACTGCCTCCACACCACAACTTGAGAAATTCGCGGTTTGAACGAAGGAAACACCAGTTGCCGCCCTTGTACGTTTTTTCAGTCTTCACGATACCCATGGGATCTTGGCGGAGACGGCCTGCGCTCGCCCCAAGCCGTCTCCTTTTCCAGAATTACATGTTCGTCTGAGCCTCCGGCCTCTTAGATGGTCGTGGCACCGTGAGCCCCTTCCGTCATCAGCTCATCCTTTTTTTCGATTTCTTCAACAACGATGATCTTCATTTTTTTCACCTCCCTTTCCCTCATCAAGTATGCGAACGGCTCGGCAGCAGATCGGCCGCGCATTTCCTTGCTCGCCAGGCCTGGCGAGGGAATGGCCCAAGAGCAAGAAGACGAAACAAACCGTTGTTCAAGCGCTTTTCTTCGCAACAAGGAAAATATAATCTATTCCATGGTTACCTCTGTTATTATGGTATACATCCATCTCATCGCTTATAAATTGCCTCATTCTTGGATGTGAAAAGAATCCTATTTTTTCTTTCAACATCATGGGCATAGAATTAATATAGTCATTCCATGCCATTAATGGCATATAGCCACATAATAGTATCTTTAGATTATTCTGACCCAGTATATCTCTATAGAGTTTCTCTGAAGCGTAATTAAGATTTCCATAGAAATTCATTATCGCCTTTGATGCATAAGGATGGACTACCAAATCAGTAATATAAAGATACTTATCTGGCTTGATAAGCATTATCAAATTCTGTAAAATCCTTTTTCTATCCTTTATAGCTGTAAGAATCCCACCTTCAGCCACAACAAAGTCAATACTTCCGACGGGAAAATCGAGACGATCGGCATCACCGACAATGAATTGCACACCGTCTTGCAGATTGCGTTCACGAGCTATGGCTTTTGCCACGGCGATATTGTCTTTAGAAATGTCAATAGCTGTGACCTTGCATTTGAAAGTCTCGGCAAGATTGCAGGCAGTTACACCGAACCCGCATCCTATTTCCAAGATCCGGGAATTGGCGTTCAACCCGGCAAGAATCCCGGCTGACACCGCGTATTCCCTTCCTCCCGGGGCTATGTACCCGTATGATGTTTGTCCTTTCATTTTCTTGTCGATTTCTGTGAGGGAACCTGCCGGCACCCATCACAAGTTGGTTTATGGATCAGAATCCTTTTTGGTTGCCGGATGCGAAACCGCGCACCCGTCGATAAGTCCCGGGGGCCTACATGGCCGTGTGCCGGCTTGCGTTCAAGACGGCAAGATCGGGCGGGAAAGAATCGTGAGGCCGTCCCCGAAACTTGCACGGGGCGCAGCAAGAGGTGGGGGTTATCCCGCCCGCTTCATCTTTAGCCGCTCCCTTGTTCCGCGATCTTGAATGCGAATCGGTGCTTAGGGTTTTTCACCACGGGCACGACCAGCTCATCTACAAACACTTACCCGGCCTGCCTCGTTGGCGGCGGCGCACCAGAAGCCTGCAACGACAGAACCGTCACAGGTCGAACCAAGAGCAATCGGCAAACGGAGCAATGAGATCAGTGACTATCGGTTTGAGCGATGCACCACTTGACATTCCGAGGTTTCCAGGCTTAAAAGCAGGAGACGGCTTGGCGGCTTGCGCCACTGAGCTCCACGGAAGGCAGCCGCTTCCGTTCCCGCGGGGGCTGCCTTCCCTCCAACTCTAACAACTCCGTGTCTTTCGAATCTCTCCTTTTCCCTTCCAACGATCAGCGGACGGGCTTCCCGGCACATGCTCTCACCGCCCCGGGGGGAGCACTCGCCGAAACAGGCGCAACCGAAACGGCAATGCGCCGAGGCTCCACCGTTCTATAGGAACGCACCAACAATGCCACTCTGTTTTTCCCCTTCCTCATTCATAAACAAGAAGAAACTCACCGAAACATTCAAACGACGCAGATGAAAAGGAAGGAATGTCGACCCTTTATGCCGGGACTCCTGCGCCAATTCCATGAAGCCGCCGACGCCGCATACGCACAAAACAAAAAGGCCATGAAGACGTCCGGAAAACCGTTCCGGCAAGACCTTCATGGCCCTACTGTTCCGCTCTCGGCTGTTGTATCAACAGGAAATCACTACGCCCGCATGAAGCCATGGAGCCCTTCCAAGGCTCATGAACAGCTTCACGCGATAGCTCTTAATGCTTTGTATTCTTACATACACTCCGAATCCCTGTCAAGACTTTTCACGCGCGTTTCCCTTCGCAAATCAACATTCGACCATCGCCCCTTTCCCCACTCAAATGGCCACGTGTTTCGGACAACGCTTTTGATGTCGTCTGATTCGAAAATCTCGAATATCAATCTGCACTCTCGCGCTTTCTGGTCGCTATTGCGCTTACTTCAATCTCTGACGCACGAAAATCAGCGTCTTCCGGAAAATGAGTACCCGCTGAAGGAGCAGAGTATTTTCGGTCTTTATGAGGTGTTGACCCGGATCGAGGACTTCCGGACTGCAGACCCTGGAAATAGGCCTACACAGATTGACATTTCGGCAAAACCTACTCATGAAACCGCATCAAGAAAGTTAGACAGCCGCTTTTCTTTGGGCGATCTCCATCTTTGCGAGCGGGAGAATACTGCCACGTCAAGGTGTAGCATGGCCCCGCAGTAAGCGTCGGTTGTCTCTTCATGGCGTAGCGTCCGCCAGAGCCGCTCCTGCCCATCGAGCTCCGGATGATACGACGGCAAATACTGAATGCTCGAGCTTGTGTGTTCGGAAAGAATCTCATTCACTCCGGGTCCTCTGCGCCAGGAAACGCTGTCCGCCCAAGGATCGATAACCAACCCTTTGAAGCGGGAAACAATCCTGGTGAGCATTTTCAGAAAACCATCGGGATTTCCCCGCACCCATTTCATGACTCCGTGGCAGCCTTTGAGGGAATCGACCCAGCCGAAAGGATCGACCCGTTCGGCTCATATCCATTCAATGTGGACCAGGTGCTCAACCTTTTTGAATTCAGGGTCTCCGGTCACTACGGAAGCCTGGCGCCTGAGTGCAGTGGCGGCGACGAAGCAATCCGCGTAGGAAAGAGCATGACGCGCCTTCAACTCAGCAGCGGACTCGATGATTTCCCATGAAGCCGCAACCCTTTCCACAGCCAGGGTGGAGAACTGCTCAAGAAACCGCCTGGCCGACTCGGTGCCCAGTCTCCTCATGGTGATGTAGTAGACTTCTCCCAGGTTGACTTCGTTCACGCAGGCGCGCACCCGTCCCTCTTCGGCCGCGCGCAGGAGTTCTTCCACCCGGTCCGCCCCCGCTTCGTCCTGAGCAAACTTCATTATGGCGTGGGAATCAAACGTGACCCTTTTCATCAATGGCGTCATCCCTCCTTCTTTCCTCCAGCAACTCCCCCGCCAGCGAGGTTTCAGCCTTCAGTATTCCTCGCAAAGCCTTCACAGGCTCATCAGGCAGCGGAACGATCTCCATGTGATTCTCCACGAGGCGAAGCAGCAGCTTCCTGCCGGCCCCTATCCCCAGTTTTTCGCGAAGCTCCTTGGGAATCACGATCTGACCCTTGGACGATGCTTTTACCACTGGCATTTTTGTCTTACCCCCTTAATTTTGACTTACATTTTCATGTCAAGTATAACAAAAAGGGGTATGGCAGTAAACCACCGTTCCAATCCCGCTTGAACAACGCCGGCCAGGAATTCTCCAGGTTGCATCGCCGTTGGAATTCGGCACATGCGGTCCCATAATCCCCTGACCTCACACGCATAGGCATGGGCATCTAAACGACGAAGCAGTGCCGGGGGAATGCGGCGAAAACAGCCCGGCAGGCGATACACAGGGATGCGCCGCGGGGCAGGGGAATGTTTTGCAGGGGGAATTGTAAAGAGGGGGTTTAGAAAAAGGATTGGGGCGGCGATGCCCTACTCTCCCACGCAGCTTCCCGCGCAGTACCATCGGCGCAGAGGAGCTTA